>Ga0209486_10000011_pt1 | contig 98620 bp, 83 predicted proteins | sample NCCompost_FD_187518 | JGI IMG/M metagenome (GOLD analysis project Ga0209486, IMG submission 187518) | Agricultural soil microbial communities from Utah to study Nitrogen management - NC Compost (SPAdes) (version 2) | ecosystem: Environmental > Terrestrial > Soil > Agricultural land | place...
AGCTCTCGCACTTTACCCTGAGCCTGTTCGGGCGACATGTATCCGGCTGTCCCCATGATCATGCCCGGCATGGAGTGTTGGGCCAAAATAGCGGTGGCGGTTTCACCGGAAGAGGGCCTTGCCGCGCCCGAGGCTCTTTGCGGCTCGACCAGTTTAGCCAATCCGAAATCCAAAATCTTCGCGTAGTCATCGCGCGCGATCATGATGTTGTCCGGCTTCAAATCCCGGTGCACGATGCCCGCCGCGTGAGCTTTCGCTAAGCCCGCCGCAACTTGCGTTAGATACATGAGCAGTTTTCCTAGCGGGGCCCGCTCCCTGTGAATCTTGTCTCCGAGCGTCACGCCGTCAACGTATTCCATCGCGATGAAGTGCGTGTCGCCAGTTTCCCCTACCTCGTAGATGTGAGCGATGTTCGGATGATTAAGCGTCGCCGCGGCTTTTGCCTCCTGAATAAAACGGCGCATCCTTTCTTTGTCAGAAGCGACATCAGAAGGCAGAAACTTTAGAGCGACGGAACGTCCGAGTTTCGTATCGCTCGCCAGATAGACCTCGCCCATCCCGCCAATGCCGAGCGGCCTAACGATTCTGTAGTGCGAGATGAGTTGGCCCACAATGGAGGCCGGTTCGTCCGTCAGCAGTTCGGCAGCTCTCTCGTAAGCCGGCGATTCGATAAAGCTGCCGGCTTGTTCGTGCGCGATCAGGAGCCGTTCAACGTCTTCGCGCAACACCGCGTCGTCTCCACATGCGGTCGCGAGGAACGCAGCGCGTTCTTCGGATGGAAGATCCACTGCCTGACGAAAGATCGGAGAAACCTGCTGGAGGCGCTCAGCCTTCATTAGGATCCTCCTCACTGAGCACGGAATAGAGCCATGCCTTGGCCTCACGCCAGTCATTCAAGACGGTGTTCGGGTGGACCTTCAGGACTTCCGCCGTCTCCTCGACGCTCAGCCCGCCGAAATATCTGAGCTCCACCACGCGACCTTGACGCGGCGCGGCGCGCATCAACTCGTGCAAAGCTTCGTCAAGAGCGATCAGTTCCGCGGCGCGCCCGTCGGAGACAACCGCCGCTTCGTCGAGCGAGACCTTGTGAACTCCGCCGCCGCGCTTTGCTGACTGCCGCGCCCGGGCGTGGTCCACCATGATCTGCCGCATCAGGTTGGCTGCAACGGCGAAGAAGTGCGCGCGGTTCTGAAAGTGTTTCTGTTTTCCGTGGGCCAGGCGAAGGTAGGCTTCGTTGATGAGCGCAGTGGTCTGGAGCGTGTGACCGGGACGCTCGCGACTCATGTAATGTTGGGCCAACCGATGTAGTTCCTTTTCGACCAGCGGGAGCAACTCGCCGAGCGCCGCCTCGTCGCCGCCGCTCCACTCAGCGAGCAGTTGCGTCACTTCGCGAGGCGTGGGATTTGTCATCTTGATCTTTTATTGCTTGCCTGGTGCGACTCAGTCTCACGCAAAGTTTAGCACTTTCAAGGGGTTTTCCCCGCGCCGTCTGAAGCGGGTTGATTAGCTGGTCTGGGAATTGTGTTTATCGGGGACGGTTTGCGCTTTAACGGTTAGAGGAACAAACGTGCCGGAGAGGCACTGAAGACACACCGACCCACGAGGGTTGTGAAACGTGAAAGGAATAGCCATGAAGAGATACAAAAGCTGCCTGCTCGCTTCGACTGGACTCGTTATTCTCGCCGTCACGCTGTCGTTCACTACGCCGGGTCGCGCCTTTGCGCAGCGCGTCGGGGAAGACTGCATCAGGATTTGCAACACCGCATCTAACCCGCTTCAAGTCATCGTGCAGGGCATCACCCGCGTCACCGGCGATGTCAGGATAAACAACGAAAACGCGATTGCAACGACCGTTACAGGCCCGGTGCAAGTGTCCACTTCGCGGGGCGAGTCGCTGTCTGTGGTTCCGCGTATGAGGTTGGAGGACAAGTTTCAAAAGTCAGCGTCTCTCGAGTTAGCGGATGGACAGCATGAAGTTTCGACTACATTTGCGGTTCCGGCCGGCAAACTTCTGGTTATCATTTCGGCAATCGGTGTAGCTCAAACTAATACGATTCTTGAGGGTTGCGGACAGTTCTGTGCAAGTTTCGATGTCGAATGCCAGCACCCTTCGGTTCGGATTAAAACAAACACCGACAACATTGCCTTTCAGCACCTCTTGGCGACGGTGCTTTCGTCTCTACCTCCTAACCCCACCATCGAACAGACTTTCCAACCCCTCTGGAATGTCGGCAGTTTGCTACAGCTTTACGCCGATCCGGGCACCGAGATTGAAGTCATCTTCAGGCGTCCGAACACGGATAAGGGAAAAAAGGGACCCGCTTCATTGAGCCTGACACTTTCAGGGCATTACGTAGACGCGAACTAATTTTACGTATCGCGGCTTCGGATACTCAATCAATAAACTTTCAAGGACTCGAAAGGAGATTATCATGGCAGAAGTAAAGGAAGTTGTACTCGCTCCCATTACATCAGTGGCCGGTAACAAGCGGAAGGTTGACGTAAGTTACAAGCTTGTATTCAGCCCCAGCGAGGCTGGCAAGAACTTCAAAGTAGCGATCAGCCTTTTCGGTGAAGACATATCAGGCGACGATGAACCGGCAGTCGTCACTCTCAATGGTCCGCAGCCACTCTACACGTTCAGTTACGGAAACCAACTGCAACTAAAGAAGAAATTCAAAATTATCACAGCGCAGGCGGGGGAACAGAGCTTCACTGAACCGTCGCGGGAAGTCGACAAAGAGATTTTGAACGAAGACCCTGGAGCCAACCAAATTGTTGTTCAAGGCCAAGTGCAAACAATCCCGCACGCAGACGAGATATATGCGGTCGTGAGCGTCACCGCCGAGGCACGCTCAAACACATATCAGTTGGGCAGCTTCAGTTGACCAGCACGTCACGAAAAATGTGACTAAGATAAGTGGCTGCTTCGCCAACGACGCCCGCCGGCGTGAAGATCGTGTTCCACTGGCGGGTCGGTGGCGGTGACCAGTCTCAACTCCTCATGATTAACGCGGACGGCACGGGCGAGAGCGACTGACCCAACCCTCCGGTCCTCAGGTGCAAAGGAGAGACATGAAGAGACTACTTTTAATCGCGTTGCTGGCAATCATCTCCTCCGCCCCGTCGCTCGCGCAATCAGACGCTGAGCGGGACGTCTTGAAATTAAACAAGGAGTACGAGGAAGCCATTGCGCGCCGAGACGCTACGGTACACGAGCGCCTTTTGGCCCACGACTACACCTACACGCCCGGCAACGGCAAGATCATGGGCAGGGAGGACCACATGAGCTTCACTAAATCGGGCGTCGTGGAGGTCAAGTCGCTACGTAGCGAGGACGTGCGCGTGCGTGTCTACGGCGACACGGCCGTCGTTACCGGGGTCTGGGTCAGCGTAGATCGGGGGGCTGGCCGGGAGTTCGCGGAGAGGAGGATCAGGTACATCCACGTCTACATCAGGCGCGAGGCGCGCTGGCAGATCGTTGCCGAACAAAGGACCGGAGTCGCGGCGCAGAACCAGTGAACGTAAACAAGGAAGATCATTTGAAATCTGACAAGATCAGAGAGGTTCAATCGCACACTAGCGGGGAAAATCAGCGTCTTGAATTCGCCACGTTACCGAGCCGGCTTGAATGGAGTTGGCGAAATGACTTTACATCTTGTCCGAGTAAGCGGGTTAATAACGTTTCTATTTTTATGTACGTTTTATCCATTCCTCTCCGGAAAGTACGACGGCTTGGCGGTGGCGCTATCGACGATGGCCCAGATCTTTGGGGTGATTGGAATGCTGCTCGTACCGGTAGGTGTCTCGTGCTGATATATAAATTGCGGAAGCGGCCGCGCGGAAAGAGGAAAATCCCGACAAAGGCGCGAGGGTATTACTTCGCGATAACTTCGATGGTTGCTTCGTCGATTGTCGCAATCGCCATTGCTCTCAGCGCGTTTGTAAAGATCGGCCTTTCTTTCGATTTACTTACGCTCGCCCTGTGGTGTTACATCGTTGCAAGGCTGAGACCCGGATTGAAGTTGCTGAAAGGTCGGAAGCTGCCTGGGTCCGCTCTGCCCCCGTCCCAACTTGAAAGGTTGTTTCTGGAGATTCTTCTTTTGCCAGCTTGGCCCTTCCTGACTCGAGAGGTTGTCTTGACATCCTATTATCGGATGAGTTCTTCCTAACTCTGCAAGTAACGACTGCGCAAGACGCCTATGTGATGCAGTTCGTGTCCGGCAATGATGTAAGCCAACGCACGAACGCTGACATCATTCTCATTTGCCTTTCCGTGTCGCAACCACTCCGTTTCATTTAAGGGTCGAAAGAGTTGAATCGTTGCTCGACGAACAGTCGAGAATTCCTCCGCCATGTCGGCGAGATTGCGACTATCAAAGTCTGCATCGCGCACGTAATCGTTTTGTTCATACCCGGGCAGTGGAGTTCGGTCGTTTCGTGCAAAACATAAGGCGCGATAACTGAAGATTCTCTCCGAGTCAATGAGATGACCCAACAGTTCCTTCACGCTCCACTTGTCTGGGGCGTAGCGGAAGTTGGCCTTGTCAGAGGGAAGAGTTCGCAGCAACGACAAGCTGTTTTCGATCTGTTGTTCCAGGGTTTGGATTATGTCGCCTTCCGCCACAAGCGTGACATACTTTGAAAACTCGGGCGCGTGTTCGGTTGGGGCTGGTTTGGTGGCTGCTGCCTGACTCACGTTTAAGACTCCTTTGAAAACAGATTTGAAGATTGCGAACTACTTTGAGAACTGTGTTGCGCTTCCGCTGCATACCTTTGTTAGGTTTGGCTATGGGCCAAGTTTATGCTTCTTGAGCCACTCTAATGTGATGCGTAAGATCTCTTCCTCTCGGCCTCGGAACTGGTGTGCGGCGGTGTCCATCTTCCCGCCCCTAGTGTCAGGCAGCAGCACGTACTCCAGATTCTTGTTTGCTTCCTGCAACTGCTGCTGGGCGGGCGGAATCGTCGCCAGAAATGGATCGGCAGGGTCGCGAATCGCGAGGATGGGTCGGCCCTGAACCTTCCTGATAATCTCGACCGGTACGGCTTTAGTATCGGGCCCTCCTCTATTTAGAAACGCCTCGTAAGAGCTGGGCCTGGGCTGTCCCCCGGGAAATATTGGCGGCAGCAGAAATGTATCCTTGCCCCGCCCTGCTGCGACCATCTCCTTTGCCTTAGCGACGACTTGGTCATACTCGGCCTGGGAGGCGAACGCCCTCGTGAGTCCGTCGCGCTTGTAACCATGCGCCCCGTAGAGGATGATCGCTTTGACGCGGGAGTCATCGGACGCCATCAGGTAGTAAGGGGCGGTCACAGTACCATAACTGTGCCCGGCTAGAATCACGACTTGAGCACCGCGCGCTGCTAAGAAGTCGATCATGTATTTATGATCCATGGCAGACGGCTCAAAATTGTGATACCACTGCTCCGACCCGTGGTCACGGCGGTTCATCGTAAGCGCGATGTAGCCGGATCGGGCGAAGTGCTCACCCAACCAAACGAGCAAGTCATTGTAAAACTCTGAGCCTCCGCCGGGAGCGATCACAATTCCTATGCGTGCCTTACCGCTCGCAGGTGACCACAACACACCATGCAAGGTTATCCCGTCGTCGCCCTTCAGTTTGACAAATTCGCTATTAACGATCGACTGTCCAAAGGAGCTTGCGTTAGCTGAGGAGATGAACACTAGCACAAGCAGTATAAGTGAACGTTTCATAGACCAACTCTCTATTTGAATGCCAGAGCAACCGAACTTATTTATATCAGGACTGCTCGTGTAGCAACATCATAATCTCTAAACCTAGATCTCATCCTCGACGTAGTGTTCTCACTCGACTCAGTTATTACTGCCATCGGTATCGTTGACGACGTTTTGGATCATGACCGTGGGCGGTGGTGGTAGCAATCGCATTCATGATGTTCTTTGCGGTCCAGTCGGCGCATTCGTCTCCAGACATCCCACGATCAAGATGCTGGCTTTGAGTTTCCTTTTGCTGATCGGACTAAATTTGATTGTCGAGGCGTTCGACGTTCACTTTCCAAAGGGCTACATCTATTTCGCGATGGGATTCTAGGTCTTCGTAGAGAGTTACTGAACCTGCGCCTGCGGAACAACATCGTCGCCAGTAGACTTACACGATCGCTACGCACCCGACAAGCGAAAACAAAACTGCTTTACCGGATGCGTTGTAGGGGCGGCGACGGAGGGCCGCCCCAACAGTTGCCCCGTTAGCGCCCGTCTTTTAATTGATCCGCAGCGTTGTTGTCGAGATTGTTGAATTTCCCGCGTGGTCAAAGCCACTCACAACGATGGTGTACAGGTGACCGTCCCTGTCTTTACCAGGTCGGTTCGCGGGCAACGCGAGGGTAAACGAGTAGCTCCCGTTTGCTTGCACGGTAACTGGTCCACTCGGCTGCGTCGTACCATATTCATCAATCACGTTGAAGCTGGCACTGCTAATTCCGCTGACCCCGTCCGTCACACTTCCGGAGATCGTGACATTGACCGGCTTCGGACCTTTCGGCGCAGTCGATGGATTTGCTGCCGCCGTGACAACCGGAGCGACAGTATCGATCTTCACCAACAGCATGCGCGTCGCCTCAATGTGGACGTGGTCGATACTCCAGTACTCAATCGTATGCACGCCCGGCGTCGAGAAAACGAAAGGACCGGCGTAGGTCTGTGTAACACCGCCATCGATTCGGTAGAACGATCCCAGCACAGCGTTCAGATTGTCAGCAGCGCTCAGCGAAACCTGCACTGCGCTGCGATACCAGCCATTCGTTCCGAGGATGCCCGAAGCAGCCGCCTGAGTTACGGGAGGCGTCGGATCAATGTTAATGATCCGCGTTTTAAACGCTTCTACGTTCCCGGCGCGATCCTCGCTCGCGTATTGGAGAGTGTGAGTGCCGGCGCTTGTGATAAGAAACAGGCCGAAGATTAAGTTCGGCCCGCCTCCATCGAGCCTAAAGAAACTGCCTGGCTTCACTCCCGAAAGATTGTCTGTAGCGTTCAGCGTCACGTGCACAGGTCCGCTAAACCATTCCTGGTCCTGGCTAGCCCCCGGAATCACAGCGGTGCTTGATGGTTTAGTAAGGTCGATGTTGACTGCGGGCGAGGTGAACGTGGCCGTGTTTCCCGCGTTATCAGTGACTGTCACCTGCTGAGTCTGATTCGCTCCTTCTGCAGTAAATTGTAGCGGACTCGCTGGGTTAGACGATTGCACTCCCGACAAATCGTCAGCAGTCGTGAATGGTATATCGACTGGCGTGTTGTTCCAGCCTGCGCCGTTCGGTGCTGGTGTTCGCGCGCCGAATGTCAGCGTGGGCGGCGTTGAGTCGCCTTCGTACGCGATCAGTTTTGTGTTCGTAGGTACGACTAATGGACCCTCGCCTGCGGCAAAGCTTGTCAGAGGCTGCGACACATTCAGTTCGTCAACAAAAGGTATGCTGTCGCCGGTATTCGTGACCCAGACCTGTTGACCGGTTGCGGCGTTAACCGCATACAAATTTCCCTGCGCCGAACCGACGTAAACATAGTCATTGACGGCGAGCACGGCAGACTGCAAGGACCCATCTCCCGAGAAGCTCCAGAGGACTGAATTGGTGTTTACGTCGCGAGCTTCGAGTGTTCCAAATGAGCCGAAAAACTTTGGACCATTTAGAAAGAAGCCCCTGTTACCGGAAAAGGCAGGCGTATTCTTCGCATTGAAGTTGCCTACAATCGTTCCTGTCTGGCTGTCAAAGATAACGTCCGAAAAATCGCGGACATAAAGGCGCCCGTTGTACAGCGCGGGAGTTTTACCACCACCTCCCGAACAACCGGTAGAGAATTGCCAGATCGGTGTGCCTGTTGCGGGATTCAGTTTGTAAACGTTCGGGCAGGTATACGCAACGTAAACTCCATCGCCGGTCACGGCTGGAGAACTCTTGTCTCCATTCGCGACTTGCCTGGTCCATAAAATAGAACCAGAACCTGCGTTGACGGCGTAAACAGTTCCACCTGATCCAGCACCACTGACGTAGATCACACCGTCGGAAACTGTTGGCGGCGCAGAAAACACATGCTGATTGGGAAGCTGGACGTTCCAGATAACGTCGCCCGTCGCGCCGTCAAAGGCGCGTAACAGACCACTGCCATTCACGGAAAAGACGCGTCCATTCTCGTAGCAGCTTCCCGACCATTGTGAGAATCCGCCGAGCTCAAACGACCAGAGAAGTCCACCAAACTGCGATTCGAGTGCAAAGAGCGTCGTTCCGGAACTCGCGTTCCTTATAGTGACAAAGACCTTGCCATCGGCGATCAGCGGATAGGAAATGTTTTGTCCGAAATCAACGACCCATCGCTGTTTCAGAGGCGGTATCACGTGCTGCGTAGTAATTGAACCTGTGTGGGTCGCGTCTATCTGGAAATTGCGTGCTTTGTTCTGAATCAACCTGCGCCGAAGCGGTCGTTGCGAACAGAGTAAAGATCAATACGAGTAGGGATAGTGGGAGGTTTTTCATTTCATTACCTGTCGAAAATGGATGTTTCTAACCGAGAGGTTAACGGGGTCTGGGTATACGAACTAATTACTTGCGGATCGATTTCTAAGCCGGCAAAGATAATAGGCGTGCCCACCGGGAAATCAATAATTTTGGAACGAGCGTTGGCCACACCGCATTAACCATAAAGAGGCAGACGACACAGAATGGGCAACTGCTTTCGACGGAGACATTCGTCACGTTGTTGTAAAGTTGCTGTAATTCTGATTTCGGCTAAATTGCAGCGAATAACAGTAAGAGAGTGGCGTTGGTTAGAACTCCAAGTCTGATAATACAACCAAGGTACGTTATTGACTTTATTGGTAGCGGGGGCGGGATCGAACCGCCGACCTTGGGGTTATGAATTAGACGTCGGCAAAGAGCAAGGCTTTGCCTTTTTGGAAGTTGCAGCCGCCAAGAATTTGCGATGATTTTACATCCCTTCCCAATGGTGACTGTTCCCTATTCCTCACGTGCTGTTTATTCCGTCCACAAATTGGCCACAACTTTTGTGAAGCGGATCCGCGAGAAGAATCAAGGCTGAACCCGGGAAAATAAAGCGGCCAACGAAGCGAGTCGCCACCTCGACGATCCTTACACCCAGCTTCAAAGCCCCTCCTGCTTGCCCCAATGATGCATTCTGAGGAACGGTGCACTATCATGGATCGTTGTTGGTGCCTAGCAGCCGCGTTATTGAGAAACAGTAAGAATCTTACCTTTATAGATAGATTTGAATAGCTCTGTCGCCAAGCTGGAGTTCAGAACTTGAAGCTTCCGATACTGCTCAATCGCTTCAGCTCTCTTGCTGAGTCGCAGATAGATAGCACCGAGATCCATATGAGCCTCGGCATAATCCGGCCGAAGGAAAATTGCGCGTCTGAGGCAAATGACTGCTTCTTTGTGCTTGCGCAAGTGTCCATACGCAATTCCCAATCTGTGATGAGCTTCGGGCAGATTCGGGTCAAGCCGAATCGCATGCTGGCTCGCTTCTGCTGCCTCTTGGAAACGTCCCTGATTAGCGTAGGTGACACTCAGATTGACATAAGGTTGTGCCCAACTAGGTGCGAGCTTGATCGCTTGCTGGAGTGTTTTGACAGACTCGTCGAAAAGCTTTAGGCAGTTATACGCCACACCTAACCCACTGTACGCCTCCCCCCACCCGGGTTTTAGGCGGATAGCCTCCGAAAACTCCTTGACTGCGTCTGAGTGCAGGCCCATGTTGTTGTACGCTGCGCCGAGCAAATAATGGGCCTCTGCCAACTCAGGCTCAAGCTCGATTGCTCGCGTCAGCGCCGCGACTGCTTTCGTATATTGACTTGACTTACTAAAAGTGAACCCAAGATTTGTGAGCGCCACAGCTTCGCGTGACGGCTGGCGCTCGCGTGTTACAGCTTGTCCTAAGGCTGAATTAATTACCGCGACGAAAAATATGGAAAGAATGATTGGTTTTCTGATGACCTTTCTGGTTGGTTGGAGCATGTTTATCCAGGACATGACGCCTTCTTTCATTAGGACGTGTTGGGAAATTTGTTGTTGTGGCAACTGTCCAGAAGTACAATCACTTCTTCTGTCGGATCTAACATCGAGCCGACTCTCCTACCGCGTACGTTCGCCCGACGTTGTTACAGCGAGGGCGAAGAAATATCTTTAGAGGCTTGATAGAAATTCCTTAGAAATACTTTAGAGCGTTTTTTATGGAGGCAAAACGCAAATACCAGTTCGGAGCGTTCCGTTTAGACCCTGCGGAGCGCCGATTGTTGCGTGACGAGAGACCAGTTCCACTCACACCAAAGTGTTTTGACCTCCTAGTCATATTGGTCGAAAACAGCGGTCACCTAATTGGAAAGGAAGAGTTGATCGAGCGCTTATGGCCGAACCAGATTGTTGAGGAAGCGAATTTGTCCTTCACCATCTCAACTCTAAGGAAAGCTCTTGGACAAGCACCAAACGGAGAATCATTCATCGAGACCGTACCAAAGAAGGGTTTTCGCTTCGTAGCTCAGTTGGAGGCGCCTCTCGAAAAGCAAGCTGTGCCCTCACGCCTGCATGAGGAGAAGACGAAGCATGCTCATTGGCACTTTTACTCACTGAGTTTGAAGATTGTCGTTGGCCTGATCATTACGGGCATGCTTGTCTTTAGCTACGGGGCCTGGAGTCGACGTGTTGCTACGCTAGCGCCAGGAAAAGCTAGGACAATTGCGGTGTTGCCGTTTAAGCCTTTGAGTAGTGAGAGCCGTCATGAATCCCTGGAAATGGGAATGGCTGAGGCATTGATTACCAAACTCAGCAATATCAACCAGCTTGTCGTGCAACCGCTGAGCTCCGTGCGTAAGTACGCTGACGCTCAGCAGGACCCTGTTAAGGTTGGGCAGGAGGTCGAGGCCGACGCCGTGTTGGACGGCAGCATACAAAAAGTCGGCGATCGTGTAAGGGTGACCGTGCGGTTGATAGACGTAACGACTGGCGCGACCATTTTCTCAGAGCCGTTCGATGCGCAGTTTAGCGACATCTTCCACTTGCAAGACTCCATTTCCGAGCGTGTGACAAAAGCGTTATCGCTCAAGCTAAGTGGTGAGGAGCGAGCACAACTGACCAAGCACGACACGAATGATTCGGAAGCATACCAACTCGCCTTACTCGGTGACTATTTTCTTGAAAAGCAAACCGGGAATAGAACCGATAACTGGAAAAAGGGTCTGGAGTATTACCATAAGGCGGTGGAAAAGGATCCGAAATTCGCAAAGGCTTATATCGGCATATCCGAATTCTATATATCCGCAGGCGACCCGACAGTTCACCTTCCTGAGCGAGTGACACTAGCGAAGGCGGCTATCTTAAAAGCGCTGGAGTTAGACAACAGTTTAGCCGAAGCACACAACGCGTTTGCCGAACTTAAGTACCAGTATGAGTTTGATTGGACAGGCGCTGGAACAGAATTCAAACGAGCCATTGAGCTCCGCCCGAACGTCTCTTATTTTCACTTAGCCTATCATTGGTACCTGATGTGTCAGGAACGTTTCGATGAGGCGCAATTCGAGTTGGACAGAGCTCAAGAACTAGCTCCCGGATCTATCCGTGTAAACAAAGCTCAGGGAGTACTCTTGCTCTTCCGCCGGCAGTATGATGAAGCGATTAGTCACTATCAGAAGATGCGCGAAGTGGAGCCGGCGGCAATCCATAGGAACCAATGGACTATGTCAATAGTGTATGAGCGCACGGGTTTGCACAAGGAAGCGGTCGAAGAGTTTCTAGAAGACGGACGGATCAGAGGGTTTTTGGAGCGCGAAGAGATCGAGAGACTGCGGAAAGCATTCAAGGAGTTGGGCTGGCGAGGTTTCGAGCGAATGCGGATAAATCTGCTGGAGCAGAAGTCTAAAAACGAACATCTTCCACCGACTCTGCTGGCGGGTGTGTACGCGCTCGCTGGGGAGAAAGATGCAGCCTTTGCCTGGCTTGAAAAGGCCGTCGATGCGCGCGACGGCTGGGTTGCCCTAATCAAGATTCAGCCGGCATATGACAACTTACGTGATGACCCGCGGTACACAAAGCTGCTGACACAGATGAACCTCACCCCATAGGAGCTGATTCAACACGCTTCTTCTGCAGCTTCTCCTTCATTCATGACACGCCACATGTTATAAAAATGAGAGAAACACTCGCACCAGCTTTGAGTTTGTGGCCGTGTAGCTTGTGGGCCAATCGTGTTGTTTGCAGTTTCACGTTCATTTGCCAGGCTATGTCCGTTCATTAATGACCTTAGTACCTGGCACAAAACTGGGCCACTCAAGGTTCACTCTCCAACTCGGTCCCGAAGAAACTGCTCACCGGCACCACTCGGGAAGTGAACAATTTGAACGTTAATAGTTCAACCACCGAGCGTCGGCGTTTCAACCATGGTCGGCTACGCTCTTACGTCTTTAATTTAGAGCAATTGGCAGAGCCCTTGAATCGTCGAGCATTTCACATCCTCTACCGTTCCCTAGCATGCGCTACAGTTTGTAATGCGTCCTCTGCTGGTTTGTTCTGTCCACAAAGCGTCCACACACCTGTACTCAGATGGGAGAGGCAATTCTTATAAGATATTGAATATTAAGAGGTAATTGGTAGCGGGGGGCGGGATGAACCGCCGACCTTGGGGTTATGAATCCTGAATTCGCCACTGCATACAGTGCCTTCCCAAGTAAAAATTAGCATTTTCAGCGAGAAACAGTCGTTTGAGCAGAACATAACGCACTTGAGTGCAATATAGCACAAGGAAGATTACAGCAAGTTTTATAACAACCATCTTCCATTGTGGGCATTGCTCGAATACATAGCAGTTGTTCAAGCAGAGAAGAGGGAGTGGATCCGCTAACTCTTGAAGGCGGTCCAATCACACAACGCTTTCACCGTACACATAAGAAGTCAGACTATGTTGGTTATTGCGATACGAGGGTATTGAGCGAGGTTGCGAGTTCGACCCGCGTGAGGCTCCGCGAGGGGTTGAAGGCGTTGCCGTCGAGGGAAAGAAAGCCGCGCTGCAGAGCGACGGCGACGTAGCCTCGCCACGCGAGAGGTATCGACGAGGCGTCGGTGATGGTCAGCGGAAGCGAAGCGGTGGCGGTCTGAGATTTGAGGCCGGCAGCTCTGACGAACGCGATCGCTGCCGCGAGTTTCGTGGCTCCGTTGAATGGATAGAAATTCCTGCCGAGCGTCGCATCATAAAACAGTGAACCCGACGGAAACGCGTGTGTGCTCTCAACTGCGTTCCGCCAGTTCACGTCGCGAACATCAGTGAACATCGCAGTTGCCGCCATGTATTGCGGCACCAACCCCGCCCGGAGCAGTGACTCAGCAAGTTCGAGGCGGCTGACGGCTGCGTTTGGATGGAATTTTCGGCCTTCCGGCAGCATCAGATTTGCGAGCAAGCTCTTCTCGACCTGTGCGGCGTGTTCAGGCGAGAGGGTCGAAAGATCGAGCATGACCGGATACTCAACCTGCGTTACATCGACCGCGCCGAAGACTTGCTGGCTTGTCCCCACATAACCTGAATGCGATATCGACGCACGAAACGTTTGGCTTAGCGGATTGCGCAGCACTACTTTCTCACGGCGTCCGGTGAAGCCAGGCAGGTTGAGATAATTCGATTCACCCTGTAATGAGTTCGACCGATCATAAACTCTCAGTCCAAAATCGTTTGCACTGAGGTCCCAATAGATATTGACGCCGGCCTGAATTGTGTTCTGCGGGATCGCGACGTTGACCGAGCTTGCAGCGTTCGGAAACACGGTCTGCTCAAACGTCTGCAACGTGCGCGTTACGAACCGGATGGCGTTGCGCGAGAGCGTTGAGCGAAATCCACCCATATGGCGTTCCGGAAACGCGGCCTCGAGCACTGCGGCGTACGTGTTGAGCATCCCGGCACCGGCTTCGTGGAAAAAGTATCGAGGCATCGGCGTTGCCGTGCGACTCAAGATGTCCTTGACGTCTGCCGGAGTCAGGTTCGGATTCACTTCGAGCATCAACGCGATGGCACCGGCAACTTGCGGGGCGGAGAACGATGTGCCTGTCGCCGTCGTGTAGTACGGCATTTCGGTTACCGACAGACGCTGAAGGTCCGCACCCGCGATCCCCGAGACTCCAGTAACAGTCGGCGCACTCCGCAGGCTGATGATGTTCGTTCCAGGAGCGACGAGCGACGGGTGCTGCAAAGCGTCGCCGAAGTTGCCGCGTGACGAATAGACCGCAAGCGTGCCAGCCGCATCGGTCGCGCCGACGCCGATCACCCACGGAGCCATCGCATACGGGTTCATCGTTCCGTTTCCGGACCCGGTGTTGCCGGCCGAGAATACAACGTTAACGCCCGTGTCAGTCAGCATTTTGGTCGCCACGTTTACGGGATCGTTAACATCGAAGACCGTGTTCGCCGAGAAGCTGCAGTTCACTACCCGCACGTTGTACTGGGCACTTTTCTCGAGAAGATAATCGAATCCCGAAAGGACGAACATCAGGTTTAGATCGCCGGCACTAAGTCCCAGAAGGCTCGCGCCTGGAGCAACACCGGCGAACCGTCCCGACGAGTTTGCTCCGCTTGCGGCGATCACGCCGCCGACGAAAGTTCCGTGGCCACTCAGGAGATCCGTGTTCGTGAGATTCTCGACCGGAGCTGGATAAGTAAACGACGCGGGGACGCTTTGCGTATCGGCTAAGCGAACATTCTGAACTACTCGGCCTGCAAGATCGGCATGCTGGCCGTTGAGACCCGTGTCGAGCACCGCGACCGTCACATTGCGGCCGGTCACGGGCATAGCACCGTTCTCCTGACGAAGGTCGTCGTCCGGCGCAACACGCTGTACACCCGTGGTGTTGAAGTAAGGATCGGAGTTGAACGTCAGCGTGCGGTTACCGTAGAGCGAGCGGACTCCCGGCAGCCGTGAAACCGCGAGAAGCTGCGATTTTGTTGCCGTGACGTAAACCATCGGCAGCATACGCAAACGCGTTCCGCCCATGATGCCGAGCTGCTGAAGCTGCGCGATGTCAGCGTCGGTCACCGATGAGTGATAGACGATCACTGCGTTTATGTTGCTGTCGTCCGTCGCGTTATTAAGGACAACGACAAGCTCAGGATCTACACCCTGAAGCCCCATATTATCGTCCGCGCCGGTGAGCGTTATGCCATCCGCACCGGTTAGCGTAATGCCGTCTGCACCGGTGAGCGTAATTCCATCGGCACCGGTGAGCGTGATGCCGTCGGCTCCTGTCAGCGTTATGCCTGTTGGATTTGTGTGGTCGAAAAGGACGCCTGTCGTTCCAAAGCCCGTAAGCGAATCGGCGCCGGTCAGAGTGATGCCGTCAGCACCCGTGAGTGTTATGCCGTCGGCTCCGGTCAACGTGATCCCATCCGCGCCGGTAAGTGTAATCCCGTTTACGCCGACCCGCGTGGCACCGTCGGCTCCTGTCAACGTGATGCCGTCGGCTCCTGTCAGCGTGATGCCGTCAGCTCCGGTTAAAGTTATTCCGTTCGGGCGGCGAATGATGATCGAGTCAGCGGTGTACTGCCGACCATCGGCGCCAGTTAATGTTATGCCGTCGGCACCCGTCAGCGTGATGCCATCAGCTCCGGTCAGAGTAATGCCGTCTGCTCCTGTCAGCGTGATACCGTTCGGTCCCGTATACGTCCCGCCGTTGGCACCTGTTGACGTGACGCCGTCCGCCCCCGTCAACGTAATACCGTCCGCACCGGTAAGCGTGATGCCGTTCGAACTGTAGTTGAAGATCCCGTCTGCTCCCGTGAGCGTAATTCCGTTCATCCCAACATACTGGATGCCGTCCGCGCCGGTTAGCGTGATTCCGTTTGACTTGACGACAAAAAGGCCGGCCAACACGGGATGTGCCGTCAGCAGGAATAGTAATAGGAGTGCCAGGAACCTACTCATCTGATTTGGTCGGGATCCGCGCTTCCGCGCGCAATTCAGACTCATAATGGACGCCAAGAGCGGGCGTATTATATGCGTCCAGCGTTGGAATGCAGTTGTCCAATCTTTGCCTTTGTATTGCATCGAACGGTGCCGATTCTCGAACGCGGTTAACTGGGGCTTCCTAACTTGGAACGGACTCTATGGTGGATTGGTTGAGAAAAACTTGAGTGTGGGTCAAGTTTTTCTCAAGGACGGGGTTGTATGCTCTGAACGATGAGTATGAGCTTCATCCTCCAAGACCATTTTGATTCGACGGAACGATATTCTCCGGCGGCCCGCACCACCGCCGCGACGCCTTCAAAAGCCGAACGCGACGACGTGCATATATTGAATGAGAAGCTTGAAATTCCGCACTGTACTGGACTGATCGAACGGCCCAGGCTCATTCAAAAACTCGACAAATCTCTTACCCGCTTCGCCGCGACCCTGATTTCCGGTCGTGCGGGGACCGGTAAAACGTCAACCGCCGCGGCATATGCCCGAACGCGAAAAACCACGGCGTGGTTTACGGTGGAATCGTCAGACATCGATTGGAATGTTTTCGCCAGTTACCTCGCAGCGAGCGTGCTTCGAGTGGTTGGAAGCAAGAAAGCTGTTGCTGATTCACTGCCGGCCGTTACTAATTCATCGCCCGCCGCGATGGCGCTATTCTTCCTTAATATATTTTCCGAGTTGGAAACCGCCGATAAGGATCATCGGCCATTGCTCGTGCTTGACGGCATACACCATTTGTTCGACGCCGATTGGTTCGGTGGGTTCTTCAGTATTCTGCAGCCGTCGCTTTCCGAAACTGCGGATCTGCTTCTTTTGTGCCGGAGTAAGCCGCCGAATCCGTTATGGCGTTTGCGTTCGAAACAGCAGCTTGACGTTATCGATGAGAAAACGCTCGCCTTTGACCGGGATGAGACGATCTTGCTCCTGAAGCAGGTCGGGCGTTCGCCAGCCGAAGCGGCGCGCCTTCACGCCGAAACGTTCGGGCGAGTTTCGAAACTCCTTCCGTTCATCAACGGCGGCAAGCCATCTAAGCCCCGGCTATAAGTGGTGGTGTCTTACTTTGGAAATCTTCTTTGCGTTCTTCTTTGTTTCGGCGGTAAATGTGGAGTAAAGGCAAGATAACCGCAGAGACGGAGAGCAACGCAAGATAGGCAGAGTTCAAATCAAACACCTAACCTATCACTGAGCCCTTCGATCTGCATCCGAACGGCGTGGCATAATACAGCCTTATCGACAGGTGTCGTCGAAGCGATGCAGGACAGAAACTTTTTTCTTCGCACAAAACTGCTTCCCCCGCGCGCTGTTACCGAATTACTCCAGCGCCCGCGGCTTACCAAAAAGCTGCAAGCCAACCTGGGCTCTCCCATAACAATGGTTGCGGCGGATGCCGGATGCGGCAAGACCACCCTGATTGCTGACTTTGTTCGTAGCCAGACACGGCCCACAGTTTGGTACCAACTCGACCATACTGACGCGGATCCAGTCGTCTTTCTCGGTTATGTCGCGCACGGTATCAAGAATCTCTATCCGGCATTCGGCGAAGCTATCTTTCCTTACCTGAGCGAAGCTAACGAAGAGGTGCTTCGCTTTCCTGAACGATCGGCCGACCTGTTGATAAACGAGATACTTCAATCGGTCGAGCAACCATTCATTCTTGTTTTGGATGACTATCACCATATCGGGCGCGATACCATCGTTCACAAGCTGGTCGATCGACTCCTGCAATATTCGTCCGACCTGGTCCATCTGATCATAACGACCCGCGACCTTCCGCCGCTCGCGACCATGCGCCGAAAGACGCAGTCGGCTGCGTTGGTGATAACGCGCGACGATCTTCTTTTTACCGACGACGAAGTCAAAGAGCTGTTCAAACAAACGCTCAACGTCGAACTGAAAGTTGAAGAGATAGTTGAGTATCGCGGGCGGACCCAGGGATGGATAACTGCGCTTCAGCTTGTACGTCAGGTCGCCGAGCAGGAGATGCATTCTGCAAATGGACCGGCGGCGTTGGATCTGCGTGACATTCTGCAGCAATCGGAACGCGACATCTTTGATTATTTCGCCGAAGAGGTTTTTTCGCGGGAGACGGCTGAGACGCAGAGATTGCTGATGAATCTTTCTCTGCTCGAATCGCTGCAGCTCGATCTATGCAGCACGCTGTTTCCGGAGTTGCGCTGCTCGGCGGCACTCCCTGAACTCGCGCAGAAGAACGTGTTTCTTACCGTTGCCGGTGATCGTCAGACTGGCGAGGAATACAGATTCCATCCTCTGTTCCGCGAATTCCTTGTCCGTCGCCTGCGATCCGATGTGGGCCAGGCACGCGTCGCGGAAGAACGAAACCGGATCGCCGACCACTTTCTGAAAAGCAGAAAGTGGGAGGTGGCCCTGCCCTACCTCGTTGAAGCGCGAAACTTCGATCGCGCAGCGTCCGTCATCGCAGAAACGGGGAACGAGTGGATCGCCGCCGGTGCGTTCACTTCACTTGGGTTGTTCGCGGAACAGATACCCGACCGATCGCTGGAGGAACATCCACGCTCGCTGCTGCATAAGGCTGAGGTTGCACGGCTTCACGGCGAACTTGAAAAGTCGTCGAAACTTCTAAACCGCGCCGTCGAGCTTTTACACAAGACCGGCGATTCGACCGGAGAAGGCGAAGCTCTTCACTCTCTTGCCAGTCTTTCGCGTCGCCGCGGTCGATACGCGGAGGCGTTCTCGCTTATCGAGCGTGCCGAAACTCTCGTCTCGCATACTTCGGAAACATTCATGAAGTGCGCCAACACACGCGGCCTGTGTCTGATCGTGCAAGGGAAATGGACCGAGGCGGAACAGCAGTTCAGGATCGCCCTCGAACTTGCGGACAAACTTGGAAACGACCAATACGTTCGCCTCGTGACCCACAATCTTGCGCTTGCGCCAGGCTTTCGCGGAGATTTCGGCGAGGCTTTGCGTTGGTTCAGACGCATTTTTCGCGAGGGCCAGCCCGACAAGCAACTGCCGCAGGAAGCGATCGGTCACTTGAACGTGGCACGCCTGCATCTTTACCGCGGCGAATTCGAGGACACCGAAAAACACCTTAGCCGCTCACTCGAGTTGTGCCAGCTCTATAATCTTCGGTTTTTGCGCGGCGAAATATTCGAAGCCTACGCGAATTTCTATCGTGAGAAAGGCGACTTCGCTCACGCTGAGGAATTCTACGAGCGGGCCGCGAATGCATATGATGAAGCCGAGATCGATATCACATCGAAGGAGTTGAACGAAGAACGCGCCGCCTTCTTCCGCATGCGTGGTGAGCTCCCGAAAGCGCGCGCGCTGCTCGACGCTTTGATCACGGCACGTCAACGGCAGGGAAACGAGCACGGCGTCCGCACCGCGCGTCTGCGTCGCTATCAACTTGATCTTGAGGAAGGCGTTTCAGCAGGCCTTGACGTTCACCTCCGTGAACTGCTCGATTATTTCAACCGCCACAATCAATACTACGACGAAGCGTTGACAGCGGTGCTCATGGCGGAGACGTACTCCGTTCAGGGAAACACGAAAGCCATGATCGAGTCCGCACGGCGCGCGTTGGATCTTTCGAATCGTTTCGATTACGAGTACTGGCTGCGGCGGGAGATCCGGCGAAATCCGGCGATATTCGGACATGAAGACATTGCGGACCGCCTTCCTGTAGATCTGCGCGAGGAACTTAGTGCGGAACGCTCGGTGCGACCGGCGCGAGTCCCACCTCAGTCAGAACCGCCTGCGCCTATCACCGATCTGACGATACGCGTGCTTGGTCCAGTGGAGATCTTCCGCGATCCTTCCGTTCAGTTTGCCACCGACGCTTGGACCACGCGACGCGCACGAGACATTTTTTGCTACATAGCAACCAGCAAAAATCGACGCGTTCTGAAAGAGGTGCTGATCGAGGCATTCTGGCGCGATGAAGACCTAGAAACCGTCGAGAAGAATTTTCATCCGACGATCTCGCATATCCGAAAAGCGCTCAACAGCCGTCAGCCTTTCAAGCAAAACTTTCTTGTCTTTCGCGACGGCGCATATCAGCTCAATCCCGAGCTTTCATATTCCATCGACGCAGAAGAATTCGAGCAGTGGATCGTCGAAGCGGAAAAAGCAAAACGCGAGAAAGACGCGGCGCGTCAACGGGCAAGTCTCGAATCCGCCCATAAAATCTACCGCGGGGAATTCATGTCCGGCGTTTATGAAAATTGGGCGGAGGAAAGACGCCAGTTCTACTCAGAACAGGCCGCGCGCGTCATTGCCGCTCTCGCAAAACTCTCCCTTTCAGAAAAACACTGGGCCGATGCGTTGAGGTATGCGGGCGAAGCCCTCGCAGGTGATCCGTTTCGCGAGGACATGCACCGGCTGACAATGAAAGCGTTCGCCGCGCAGGGCAAACCGGCGTCGGTCAAGAAGCATTTTGAAAGAATGAAAAAGAACCTGTACACCGACCTCGGCATCGAGCCCGCCGAAGAAACAAAGCGTTTGTTTGCAGAACTTATAAAGTAAAGCACCCTCGAGCCTCAAGTTCGCCTCAACTCCTAAGATCTCCGCTCAAGTTTTTCTCAAAGCCCTTCCTTTATCTTCGCTGACAGTTGATTTCTCGAATCATCGTCAAGGAGACAAAGGCGAGTGAACTTTCAGAATAGGACCCTGTTACGAAGGATGCTCATCGTTTTGGTTTTGTCTGCGTTGAGCGCCGGGCTAATCCCAAACGCGCACCTCACTGCTGCTGAATCGCCGCACGCTGGAAGCGCGACGCTTAGCCCGGCGCTGAGCGCCCGTCTAGCCGGACTCGCGAACGACGCCGACGCGGGAATGGTGATAGTGGCATTCAAGTCGTCGAACGGATTGCGGGACGATCATCTTAATGTACTGCGCGCAGTCGGCGTCACCGGAGGCCAAACATTCCCGACGCTTGGGATGGTCGCGCAGCCGATGACTGTGGGCCAGGTCCGCGCGCTTGCCGCGAACTCCGCAGTAAGATCGCTGTGGTCCAACGACCGCTTGACGTACTACATGCATCAGGCACGCGTCCTGGGCGGTGTCCAGAAACTGCAGACCGACGCTGCAATGACGCTGCGAAACGGTGGGATGCCGGTTTCGGGCGCGGGTGATTTTTCGGTCTTAGTGATCGACTCCGGCGTCGACGCAACACACGCCGATCTCCAATTCGGGACCAAAGTTATTCAGAATGTGCAGACGCCCGTCGCGGCAGGAACACTGCCCGGTTTTACTCCGCACGTCTCGATCGAAAACGTGCCGAACACGGATCAAACCGTCGGCCACGGCACTCACTGCGCCGGGATCATCGGCGGAACGGGATTGCGTTCCGGAGGCCTTTATACGGGCGTAGCCCCGGGCGCGAAGATCATCGGTGCGGGGCTGGGCGCGGGACTTTTTGTAATCAACGGACTCGCCGCGTGGGAATGGGGCCTGGCAAATCAATTCCGCTACAACATCCGCGTTGTTTCGAACAGCTACGGCAGCTCGGGTGCATTCAACCCCGACAACCCGATCACCATCGCCTCAAAAATGGCGCATGATCGGAATATTGCCGTCATCTTCGCCGCCGGAAACGATGGGCCCACGAAGGACACATACAACACTTATGCGAAAGCTCCGTGGGTGATCGGCGTTGCGGCAGGTTCGAAAGAAGGCGATCTGGCTGACTTCTCTTCACGCGGAGTTCGCCGCGATATTCGGTTAAGTAACGAAGATCCGAATGACGACTTCAATGCTCCGACGATCACCGCTCCAGGCACCGGCCGCATATATGAAACCAACGCTGCTAAGTTCACGGCCGCGGTTGTATCTACACGCTCGACCGTCAATCTAACGGCGAACGGGCTCGACGCCGACGCTGAACTTCCGCCCGCACACATCCCGTTCTACACGCAGATCTCTGGCACCTCGATGGCAACACCTTACATCTCCGGTGTTGTCGCTCTAATGCTCGATGCCGATCCAACCCTTTCTCCGGATCAGATCCGCGAGATCCTTACTTCGACTGCCAGCAAGATGCCGGGCCGCGAGGAATGGGAAGTCGGGGCTGGTTTCGTCAACGCACACGCTGCGGTTGATAAGGTTTTCAACCGCTCCAAACCATATAAGAACATTCAGGACGCTACGTACAAGGCGGTTTTCAGTGAGGAACGTCCGGCCATGCAGAACTTCCACATCGATTTCAGTCCTGAGGTCTCGGGTCCGACGTCTACCAACGCGAGAACGTTCACCGTTGAACCTGACATCAACCTGCTTGACGTCTTTGCGACGGTCGACACGATTGCCGAAGAAGGGACCGGAAACCTCGTCGGGATGCGCATTACCAGCCCAAGCGGCGTGAACTATTCGACCGCGATCGACTATCCGGTAATTGGTACGGATAAGCGACAGATCGTTGTCGAGAATCCCGAACCGGGAACATGGACGCTCGAGATACGCGGAGCACGCGGTTTGACCGCGGCGCAACAGGTATCGTCGCCGATTCAGGTCGCAGCACCGGGTCCGGTTGACGGAAACATTACGCAAATTCGCTTCAATCTCCCGGTGATACCCGACATCCAGGGACATCCGGAGCAAACAGCGATCGAAGCGGCGTTAAAGAGCCGGCTGATCGACACTTTCGCCGACGGAACCTTTCGTCCCGATTCGACAGTCACTCGCGAGGACCTGGCGCGTACACTCGCTTTGAACACGAGTCTTCGTCAGACGCTTGGCTCGACGCCGAAGTTCGCCGACGTAAGCGACGACCTCCGTCCGTTCGCCGAATACGCGACTGCCCGCGGATCGACGAACCGCGACTTCGATTTCACCCCGACAGGAATGATCGCGGCTTCAGGTACATCGTTCAATCCGGCAGGCTCCGTAAACCGGCTTGACCTTGCCGTGGCCTTGGTGAAAGCACTCGGTCACGACTCTGCGGCCCGCGCTCTTGCAAACACGACCGTCACGTCAAACGGTACGGCGCTGAGTGACAACGCTCAGATACCGGGTTCACTCCGTGGCTACGTTCAGATCGCAATCGATAAAGGTCTGTTCGAAGTCTTTCCGGCTGAAGTTCGTGAAGTAGCTCCGGGGCAATTCATTGCGATCCCTGGACCACGATTCGAGCCGGTGACAACGGTCAGCCGAGCGGTGCTTGCAGGGAAACTCAACACTTATCGCACGTTGTTTATGACCGGCGGCTAAAGGTTCTCGCTCCCGCGAATCTTCCGCTGGTGAATTTAATCCGGCGGCTTCTCGTTCCTCCACGGGGGCGGAACGAGGTCTTGGAGCGGCCCGGGGATCCGCGGCCGCTTTTTTTCAAGTCTGGCTCAACCGTTGACAGTTTGGCGTCAAGAGTTTCTCAAGCAGTCGTTAATACGATTATCAGCAAAAGTTATTTAGAACCATTTTCAAAGGTCTTTGGACGAAGGATGGAGGAAGAATGAGAGACACTAGCAAAACACTTAGGGGGAAGGGAATTTTTCGCTTCGCGATCTCGCTTACCGCGGCTGCCGCGATCCTCGGAGCGATGGTTTCGCTACCGTTCGACACAGGCAAGGCGGCGCCCGGAGCGTCGGAAACAGTGAAGGAGCTTTACAAGCGTTCGGCTCCGAACTTCGATCTGAACGCCTCGCTGCATTTGCCGAACGTCCGACAGGCAACATCCGCGCAGCTCGCCGCTCTCAACAACCTTAAGACATCTGTAAACGCACCAAACATGACCACCCGCTGGAACGATTTCGGCGGATCGCCCGACGTGATGTACGACTTCGCATCGCAGCCGTATTCGGGCACGCCGGAAGAAGCGGCACGCGCGTTCGTCATGCAGAACGCGGGCATCTTCGGCGTAACCGAGTTGAATAACTTCCGCGTCTTCAGCTCGCGCAATGCGCTGGGTGGACATCTTGTTAGGTTTCAGCAGACGTTCAACGGGGTCGCGGTTGAAAATGGCGGCATCGGCATCGTGATGAACGCTAACAAGCAGGTCATCATGGCGTCAGGCCCGTTCTTTCGCGATGTTGCCGTCAACACTCAGCCTTCGCTGAGCGCAGAACAGGCAAGAACGGCAGCTGACAACGATCTGAATCAGTTCTACGTTGGGCTGCCTGCCGCAGCGACGAATCTTCTGAAGAACGGTTTATCGATTCTCTCGCAGCAGTTGGCGGCCGTAGAGAATATTCCGCCTACTCTCGCCATCTATCCAACTGCGGATGGCTATCGTCTCGCCTGGAAGGTCGCCAAGTTTTCGACCAATCCATTCGGCTTGTATATGGTCACCGTGGATGCAAACACCGGTGAGATCCTTGGACGCAAAGACTTTTTAGCTTTTCAAACGACTCCCGGTGCGGAAACCGCGGACATTTATCCTAAGTACCCGCAGATCGATGCAAACCTGAAGGACAACAGCATAATCAGTTCGTGCACGAAAGACGGCATTACGGCTCCGTGTGGACAGGAGCGCGTGAACTTACGCTCTTTCGATCCGTCGAACCGAGTGACCGGCGCGAATGGTACTCTCACCGGAGCGCACACTATCGTCAACAATGCGCTCGCGACAAAGCAGCCGTTCGCACAGGCCGCCCTCGGCACCTGGCACTTCCGCAAGGACGATCCGGCAGCACTGGAAGCTCGCACCAACGAACAAGATCAGCTTGCTGAGCCCGCCGAACATCAGGACGAGATTAATGCGTTCTTCTTCGTAACTTATCTCGTCGAGTATGTCGACTATCTACATATCGGCGGTGATAACACGATCATCGGCGGCGGCGCTTTTCCGGACGATTATCCAAATAAGACGACTCCGCTTCCGGCGACGGTCCACATTCCCAATGTCCTCTTAGCGTTAGATGCCGCCAACGGTGAATTGCCTGATCCGGCGCATCCTGACTTCGTCAAGATCGTTTTGGGCCTCGACAATGCCCTTGCATTCAATTTGACATCGCTGATCGAAGGCGTGACAGCCACCAAATCGCCCGTCGTCGTGAACCCAACTGTTTACGGCCATGGCTATTACTTTAACGACCTCGCTCTCGAGGGAACAGTTCCGTATCACGAGGGAATGCACGCGATCACATCGCCCATCGCCGGACTCGAAGGTGAGGAAGGAAGCGCCATGAACGAGGGCCAGGCAGACATGTGGGCCTTCACCATCACGGACAATGCAAGCCTTGGCGATTACGTTGTCAACGCAAAAGGCTTCCGCCAGCTCTTTCGCGACAACGGACGCGATCCGGATTCGATCGGGTACATCCGCAGCGCACGTTCGACCCTGAAATATTCCGATTATGGAACTTTCGGTGCAAGCGGGCAGGTTGAAGAGCATCGCGATGGCGAGATCTATATGTCGACGATGTGGGACATTCGCGAGATGATGAATCGGGTTTATCCGGAGGACCAGACTTATAAGCGTCCGCAGGCCAAGGACGGTTTACCGCAGAAAAAAATCACCCGTGGGACCAACATCTTCGAACGCGATTTTCTTGGCTCGATGTACATTCTCGGCACTACCTCGCCAGATACGATGGTCAAGGCCCGCGATGCTTTTATCGTCGCGGACCAGATGCTGTATCCGTCGGATTCGACCGATCCGGACGCGCCCGGAAAGCATCGTGCGATGATCGAACAGATCTTCGCTGCGAAAGAGCTCGGCATCAATGCCCGCGAAGTTACTGGCGGACAGGCGACGATCTCGACGCAGGTTTCGCACTTTGCCGGTGGTCAGGCGGCTCCGGCAGTTCCGCAAAACGTGAAAGCGACCCCCTCTTCGGCAAAAAGCGTAACCGTGACATGGGATCCGGTGCCGGGCGCGGTTGCATACGAAGTTCTCAAGCGAAAGACCGCGTTTGCCGGGCAGCGGGAGCCGAACGGCAAACGCGTGTATGCCGACGGCGATGCCTCGACGACAGGCTACCGTCACGCATTCTTCACTGCCGGAAACCAAACCTCGTGGGAGGACAAAGGGCCGATCTTTGAGGTCTTTGTGCCGACCGGCCTGAAAGACGTGTTCGACAGCGAATACGTTGTTCGAGCGATAGGCGTGAACTCGACCGGCCAACTCGGCTGGTCCAATTTCTCGGGTTCGTCGCGGACACAACAGACACGTCAGGACATTACCGCTCAAGTCGATTCAGCCATCTCCAACATCTCGTTCGCGAATGGCGTCATGGCTTTTGACAATCGTCTGACAAATGCACGCGGTGCATTCTCGACAGACACGACTCTCTACAAACCGCTTGAATTCCAGATCGTGAGCATCTCGAATCCGGCCGTAACGGTTCGCAACGCGGACGCGAACGGCAACACGTTCATCTACAACGAGACGCTGACTCTCGGGCAAACATCCGCCGCGAAACGCATAGAATTCAACGACCCGATGGCGCAGTTGTTCAGCTTCGACGCGAAAATCTATGCAAACGCGTTTGCAGGCTCGACCATCGGTACGGGCTCGCAGAATTCCGATGGTTCTTCGAGCCCGCCGGCGCCTGTTACGTATTCGATCTTTACGGAAACTAAGACGGGAACATTGCTCGCGGGTGAACCGACCGCCACCGGCGGCACAAGCGCTACGTGGGGTGACCCTGCGTTCAAAGGCATCACGTGGGACGACGTGCTCGTCACCACCAAGTCCGATGCGTTGGCTCTCGAGGGCCAGCTCACCTCGGTTACGGCCGTCGATCTGGACTTTGAACTGCGAACGATGGACGGGAAGGTCCTGATGCGTTCGGCCGGAGCAACGGCGACTGAGTTCGTCTCTTCCGCTGTTCAACCAAACACAACGTACGTCTTCCGCGTACTCGGGTTTGCGAACGGACCGAGCACGTTCCAGATCGTGTCGAATCAGCTGCTTCCGCAGGGCTCGTCTAACGAGAACGGCGGTACGCGAACGGTTGGTGGAAGCTCGACTGTTTCAGCTACGACGAATGTCCTCACGCGTATGGTCCGGTTCACAGTGAATCCGCTCACCAGGACCGTTTTAATCCGAATCCTCTAATTCGCTAAATCACACGTGTCCTCGCAGAAAAGGCTGTCCGATCTCGGGCAGCCTTTTTTGGCGGCTTTCTGCGTTTCTATCGAGCAGCGTCCGCGCCTGTAACCACGTTAGTAGACGTAAGTTAAGTGTCTCAAGCAGAACTCAAGTTAATCTCAAGCCGCCTCGGGTACGCTCCTGGTCAAATGAAACCAGGAGGAAACCCGATGAGAATGCTCGTAAAAGCGCTGGCCGTGGTGGTCGTCACGATTGCCGCGTCCGTTTCTGCCTTGGCTGCACCGTCCGTCGATAGCCTTTTGGCCGCCCGGATCAATGCATCGCCTTTGTCGTTGACACCGGTTGTGATCACCTTCGATCACCGCGTGACAAGTAGCGACTACCTGATGCTGCAGTCGCTTGGCATTCGCGGCGGATACTACACGCAGGCGTTGCCAATCGTGCTGACGTCGATCAACCGAACACAGTTCAATGCGTTGAAAGCAAAGACGGGCGTTCGATCGCTTTACGCCAATCGCACGTTTCGCCTGCTGGACTTGGAAGGCCGGACGATAACGGGTATCGAGAATCTCATCCGCGATAGTCAGGTGACAGCGCTGAATAACGGGCTGCCGGTGACGGGGAGGAACATCGGCGTTTCGTACATCGATACCGGCATTGATGCGACCCATCCCGATCTGCAGCTTGGGCAGAACGTAATCCAGAACGTCTATTACGCGACCGCCGATCTACCGGTCGAGCCACCTGCCGGATTCCTTCCCGTTGTACCCGTCGAGAACGTGCCGATAACGGACATCGAAGGCGGACACGGGACCTTCGGAGCCGGCGTAACGGCAGGCACTGGCGCTGCATCAGCCGGTCTCTACACGGGAATGGCGCCGGGTGCGAAATTGATCGGTATACGTGCAGGTAACGATGTTGGACTAACGACCTACGCGATCGTTCAAGCAATGGATTACACGCTTGTAAATCAATATCGCTACAACATCCGTGTGTGCAATAACTCGTGGGGCACAACGCTGGCGGCCTATCCTTACGATCCGAACGATCCGATCAATACCGCCACGCGCATGATGCACGACCGAAATATCACGGTCGTTTTCGCGGCAGGCAACGACGGAGACGCTCCGGACATGATCAATCCGTTCTCGGTCGCTCCCTGGGTGATCTCGGTCGCAGCCGCTGAGAAGCAGGGCGTTGGTACGCCGGCCGGATTTTCGTCACGTGGCAACGACAACGGCATGGGCAGCGATACGGCCGGTCAGCCTGCCGATCCTGCGGTTGCTCCGAATCTCCGGCCGGACATCACAGGCTCAGGAGTCGATATCAAGAGCACACGCTCGAAGGCTCCGGGTGTGACGAATATCGCGGGCACACTTCCAATCTTTGTAGGTGCGAACGACCTGTCGACCATTCCGCCCGCGTTCCTGCCGTACTACACAACGTCGCAGGGAACCAGTTTCTCGACGCCCCAAGTCTCGGGGATCGTCGCCCTGATGCTCGAGGCAAATCCGGTTCTGACGCCCGACCAAATCGTAACGCTGCTGCGGCAGACGGCAACGCCGATGCCGTACGAGGAACGCGTGGTTGGCGCCGGCTACGTCGATGCGCACAATGCCGTGCGGGCCGCGATGTCGCTGACGGCAGTGCCGCATCCGGCAAACCTGTTTCCGTCCGACGACCCGAACGCGCCGCAGATCGTCGACGGTGCGGACGATCAGCTCGGCACCACCGCGCAGGATATTCGCGCTGCGTATTTCAAATACGATCCGGTCGCGAACCAGATCGTCTACCGGCTGACAGTCGCCGACGCATCGGTTCGCACGCCGAACATGCGGTGGACACTGACGTCGGCTTTTGGAGCGGTCGAGGTTTTCGTCACCGCATCGGTTGACGAGACCGCAACCACGTACGAGTACGGAAAGATCACGACCCTCGCGACCGGTACGCAGAATCAGGAGACGATCGGCGCGGTGGACTTCGGAGCAATCGACGGCAATGAGATCACGATCAAGCTCGGTCTTGAAAAGGTAAACGCCGCGGTCGGCAGCAACGTCCTCGGAACGACCTCGACGAACACGCAGGCCGAGGCTCAAGTACTGATCGGCTCATCGCTGTCCGGCGGACTTCTACTAAACGCCGATTCGGGAACCGGCTCGAGCTTCGAAGTCGCAGCGGGCCAGTCCGATCCGACTCCCACACCAACCCCCACGCCTACTCCCACACCAACTCCGTCACCAACTCCAACGCCCGATACTGGAGGTGACAACTTCGTCGAGCGCTACTCGGGTACGATCCAGCCCGCACAATCGTCGGTCGAGATTCCTTTTTCGCTTCGACATAGCGGGCTCGATGCGAAGATCAGGCAGAACCACGGAAACCAGCAAATCCATTTCGAGCTGCTGGATGCAAATGGGAATGTGGTCGCGATCGCCGAGGCCAATAAGATCGAACTACGCAACCTTGCGCTCGGAAACTATGTTTACCGTATTCGCGGCAACGTCACGAAGGCGGTCGATTTCACCATCAACTCTGAACAGGAAGAATAAACATGAAACGGCGACGATTTCGGTCGTCGCCGTCCTATTGTTTAATGAAGAGCTCCTCCGCATTCCACATCGAGTAAGGAAACATCGGGCTCGGCGAAAAGTTTCCGACGCGCGTGTTTGCAGCCGAAACAACGTGGCGGGTGACGATCGGGATGACAGGCATCGCGTCCGCGAGGATTTGCTGGATCTCGTTAAATTTCGCTTTTCGTTTTTCAGGATCGGACTCGCGGGCCTGTTCGGCGAAAAGCTGATCAACCTTCGTTTCCCATTCAGTCGAAGGCGACTTTTGATTCGGGCTCCATTGATGCGCATCGCCGCTGCTCAGCAGCAGGTTGGCGTAGGTTGATGGCTCAAGGTCTGTAACGGACAGACCGAGCAGTATCGCATCGTATTCATAAGACTTGGTCCATGCGTTCGTGACGGCGGCGAACTCGATCGGTACGACCTGCATTCTAATGCCGAGCTTCGCCAGGTCTTCCTGGATCACTGCGGCCATCAACTTACGAGGTTCGTTCTCAGTTGGGACCAGCAGCGAGAACTCAACGCGATTGCCTTGCGCGTCAACCAATTCCGGGGCCGTGGCGGATCCACGTTTGTTGAAACCAGCTTCTTCCAGCAGCGATGCTGCTTGATCAAGGTTGTACGCGATCTTTGGTAGATCTGGATTGGCCCATATACGGTTCGCCGGCGATACGACACCGTAGAGCGGCGTGGCCAAACCCTGAAGGGTCGACTTGGCGATCGAGTCGCGGTCAACCGCCATTGAAACCGCCCTTCTAAACCTTGCATCCGAGAACCATGCGAGCTTGGCCGGATTCAGCCGCGTGCCGTCCGGCTTCGCGGGATTCAGATTGAACCAAATATAATCGACCCCAAGACTCGGGCCGAGATCGAAGGCCCTCACGGCTCCGCCGGCGTTCAGCAGCGAAGCGTAATCCGTCGGGCGTATGCGGTCCACGATATCTATCGTCGCCTGATCGAGCCCAAGGCGTGCCTGATTTGCATCGGGGACTACCTCGAGAGTCAGTTCATCGAGATATGGGAGTTGCGTTCCCTGTGCGTCGCGTTTCCAATAATAAGGATTGCGTTTGAGGACGATCCGTTCGGCGGCCGCTGCTGACGCAACAACAAATGGACCACTCGAAACGACGGAGGCTGGCGGCGCAGTTATCTTCCACGTCTCCGAAAGCCGGCCCGCTTTTTGATCGGCTTCGAGAGCGTTCCTGGACAGCACGGCAATGTTATAGAGGTAATTGTCAGGGGCCGCTATCGTTTCAGGAAGGACAAACTGAAGATTTCGGTCGTCAATCACCTTTACAGTTATGGGCCTGCCGTTGATAAGAAGCGCGTCACGGAACACCTCTGCCCTGTTCCGCTCATCGTAAGTAGCCTCCAGCGTGAACGCCACGTCATTACCCGTCAGAGGTTGCCCGTCCGAAAACTTCAAACCATCTCGAAGCCTGATGTCGACCGAACGGCCATCGGCGGCCGTGGTCCAGGCTTCCGCGAGGCCCGGCACGTAAGTTTGTGTTGAATGATCGAACTCCACGAGCCGGCTGTTGAGCAGGAAGAACGCCGTCAGGATCGAGGGCTCGTCGTTTGCGAGAAGATAGTTGAATGTTTTGGGCGGCGAAGATACACGGTAAACCAATTTCCCGCCCCGAGTGCCGATAGTTCGTTGTTCGGGTTTTGCGGTGTCTGTCGCAGTGTTTGGTGCGGGCGGTTGCCGGCACGAAAACAGAAGGGGAAGCAGAAGAAAAACAGCGAGTCGAACGTATGTGAACGGCCGCATGATGCTATTCTCCGTCAGCAAGTTAGGGAAGCCGAAATGCGAAGGAGTAAATTGTTGAGAGTGTAAGAGTTTTTGGTTTGCAGATCAAAGAACAAGAGTGAGGATTAGCCGGCAGCGTTCCTCACACCAGGCGAGAATGATCAAGTTACTGCTGAGAAAATGTCTGCAAGGTTTCATGATGATACTGATCGTTTCGGCAGTGACGTTCGCGTTACTCGGTTTTGCGGGAGGCGATGCCCTGACGCAGCTGCGAGATAACCCGCAGATCTCAGCGGAGACGATCGAACACCTGCGAAGCGTCTACGGCCTCGATCAACCACTTCCGATAAGGTACTTTCGGTGGCTTTCCGGCGCGGTCACCGGAGACCTGGGCGAATCGACATACTTTCGCGTACCGGTAAGCGGCCTCGTGTGGACGCGTTCGGTAAGTACATTTCTGCTCGGGACCGCCGCCTTTGCAATCGCACTCACGCTTGCCGTTCCGTTAAGCCTCATCGGCATTCGATACAAATCAAGGGCGATTACGGCATTCATCGACTTAATGATCCTTGTGACAGCCTCGACGCCGCGGATCGTCCTCGCGCTCGTCGCGCTCGCGATATCCGTTCGATTCACTTTTTCTGCCGTGGACAGGTCTTCGGTGATTCTGTTCTGGCTGGCGGCATTGGCCCTATCGGCGCCGTTGATTTCGGCTTTTCTCGCGCAGTTTCATGGGGATTTACAGCGGACGATGCGGGAGGACTTCATCAAGCTTGCGCGGGCGAAAGGCTTAAGCGAGAAGGCCGTGATCCTTCGCCACGCGGTCAGGCCTGCACTCAATCCGGTCCTGACGCTCGCCGGTCTCTCGCTTGGTGGCGTGCTGGGAGGTTCCGTTATCGTCGAATCCGTGCTCGGACGCCCGGGACTGGGAACATTGATGGTTTCAGCCGTGCGCGCGCGTGATCTGCCCCTGGTAATGGGAATCGTCCTGTTTACCAGTACAGCGGTTTGGCTCGGAAATGCCCTTGGCGAGTTGTTGCAAGCGGTCAACGACAAGCGAATTCGCGACCTCGGCTTTTGAGCGAACTTCTATTCATAGATAGTTTCAAAAAGCGGCGAACCGATCGCGTTGCGGTCTTTGGTTGGCTCGTTCTCGGACTGTTCGCATTGTCCGCTGTCTTCGCCGGCTTTCTTGCACCGTACGATCCGAGCGCTCAGTCACGATCTGAGCCATCCGCGCCGGCGACGAGGATTCACTTCAGCGGTCTCACGCCGATCATTCATCCGCGGCGTGTCGAAGATCCGCTTCGCCGCACGTACACGGAAGATACGTCAGTCGCATTTCCTGTAGGACTCTTCGTCCGCGGGTATTCATATAAGTTGCTCGCCATCGCCGAAACCGACGTGCATTTGTTCGGGGTTAGAAGCACTTCCGGCAGCGCTCCGAGGATCAATCTTCTGGGAACTGACCAATTAGGGCGCGACCGCTTCTCTCGCTTGCTGTACGCGGTACGGTTCTCGCTCATCATTGCGTTGATCGGCCTTCTCGTCGCTTGCCTCGTTGGTATTTCAATAGGAGGGGTGAGCGGCTATGCGGGCCGGCTCGTGGACACGTTTCTGATGGGTGCGACGGACGCCATGCTTGCCTTGCCGACATTGATCCTGATACTCGGGGTGCGTGCGGCTTTTCCGCTGGAGCTGCCAATGACCCGGGCGGCTTTGCTTCTGCTACTCATCTTTGGCCTGACCGGCTGGGCGGAAATGGCCCGGCTGACACGCGGACTTGTGCTGTCATTTCAAAAACGGGAGTTCGTTGTCGCGGCGGTCGCTTTGGGCGTAAGTCAAACGAGAGTTTTGTTTCGCCACATTCTCCCAAATATTTTGCCGTCGCTGCGAACGCGGGCGTTTCTGCTGCTGCCAACGTTCTTGCTTGCTGAGGTTGCTCTGTCATACCTTGGCGTCGGAGTGCAGGAACCGGAACCAAGTCTTGGAAATATGCTCACTGCCGCAAGCGATCTCGATCAACTTCGTTCGCAACCCTTTAGCGTACTGTCGCCAGCACTCGCCGTGTTGTTGTTCACACTCGGGGTACGGCTGATTGGCAGAAGCGAGAGGGCGTATTAAGGAGGTGGCCACGATCCCGTCACCCTTTGCTTCGCGGAAAAAGTGGTGGTCCGTGATGCGGCCGACTAAGGCTCTCCAACAATTTGGCGCAAACGAAGAACGGCGATCGTTACTGATCGCTGCGAGTGCTTGAATTGATTGGTCGGGGGCGAGTGGATTCGAACCACCGACACCCTGACAGTCCCCAATTCTGAATTCGCCACTGCATACAATGCCTTCCAACCTGCATACAACGCCTTTCAAAGAATAAACCATCATTTTCCGCGGGAACACAGTCGTTTGAGCGGAACATGACGCCCACGGTTGCATATAGCGCAAGGAAGATTACAGCAACTTTACAACAAAACGCACAGTGCTCGTTCTTTAACCTGCCTCGGAGCGCCGTGTCCCAATGGTCGTCGCTTCGGCGTGGCCAAGGTCTCTACCGCGCCGCAATTACATCCTTGGAGTTCATGTCGATGGTGATGGTCCACCCTGACGTCCCACGAAACTCAAACGGTGCTGGCTTGGGCCCGCGGCGATAGGCGGTAATTTCGACCGGCAGGATATTGAACCCGTCATTTCGGGTGGCGGCGAAGTAGCTCATATGCTTGATGACAGTCGTACCTTTACCTGTGGCGCCGGAGAATCGACTCAACACTACTTCAGCCGCCTTTCCGCCATCGAGCTTGGCTTCGGCGCGCACCGCGTCGGCTTGCCAGTCGATCTTCGCATCGGGTCCTTCATTCAAAGATGTCCACTTTAACGGTAGGAAATGGGACAAGAACTCACGGACACCCTCCCGCTGCTCTTTGGTCGCGGAAGGCTCGAAGGTAAGTTCGACGGTCTTGGCGTCGCCCTTGTCTCCCGCGAACCAGAACTTCAAACCATCGAGATTAACCTTGCCATAATGCCCCTTATTCACCCGAACGGCCATGTTGAAGAAACAAGACCTGTGTCCCGAATGCTCGTGGGTCGCAGCTGAGCCGACTGTGGCGGGCGATCCGAAGATACACGGGCACAGCATGCGGCAGCTGCAGGCATCGATAATCGTCGCATTCATCGCCCAGTCGACCGAGCCTTCCCTGGCGAGCGCCTGCGCGTGAACGCTGGCAACGAACAGGATCGCAACAAGTGCATAACCTCTTATGAAATATTCCAACTGTTTGGACGTCGGTGTTGTCATCGTGGTGTCCTCCTCTCAAGGGCCATATCACACCACCGCGAACCAAGACCGTCTAGTCAAGAATCTGTACTTCACAACCGGACGCGAGCGCGCAATACTGGAGTCGTGAGGACGTACGGTCAATACTGCCCGATTGCCCGTGGCGCGGAGATCTTCGCCGAGCGCTGGACACCGCTGATCATCCGCAACCTCTACCTTGGCTGCGGAAACTTCAATGAGATTCTGGAGGGCGCGCCCGGACTCTCCCGAACGCTGCTCTCGCAGCGACTCAAGCAGCTCGAACGGCTCGGTGTTGTGGTGTCGGCTCCCAAGCCCGAGGGACGCGGGCATCACTACGAGCTCACGTCTGCGGGCCACGAGCTTTTCAAAGTCTGCCAGACGCTCGGCGAGTGGGGAGCGCGTTGGCTAGAGATCGCCCCCGAGAACCTCGACCCCTTTGTGGCCCTGTGGTCCATGTGCAACGCGCTCCGCCGAGACCGGCTCCCGAATCGACGCATCGTCATCCGCTTCGACTTCACCGGTCGCCCGCGCAGTGAACGCTATTGGCTGCTCATCGAGCACGGAGACACCGAGATCTGCAAGACGTACCCGGGCTTCGAGGAGGACCTCTACATCACGGCGGAAGCCGAAGCCTTCGTCAAATGGCACGCCGGTCAACTCAGCTGGGACCAAGCCACGCGCGATGACCGCATCCAACTCGAGGGCCCTTCGTCGCTTGTCAGAGCCTTCCCAACCTGGAACGCCCGCAGCATGTTCGCCCACATCAGGCCGGTCCTGAAAGCTGACACCGGAAGCTGACATCCTGGACGCGGGTCGTGCTCCCAGACCACGCATAGGCTGAATTACCCACGCTCCGGCGTTTCAGTGATTTCGATTAGCACGGTTTCAATAAAAGCAAGCAGCTCGTCCAGCGAGTGAAATCGGGTTGCTTTGCAGGATGCAACGTGCTCAACCTTGCCTTCGAAACGTCCAGCTTCAATATCAGTCTCCGGTCGAAACTGGACGACGAACGCTGCTTTGTATTGCCATTGATCCATCAACCGTAGAAGATGATTTTAGCGTAAGTATTAAAGTGAAAAACCTGTCGTCCCACAGATCGTGGTAGCCGCTTCGCCTAAGTCAAGCGACCTTGGCGCCGCATGAGCTTGCACATCATTTTTGCCTCCCCCGTGGTTGACCTTGTCTGGCGAGCTAATAGCTCGTCAACTGTTAAAGAGAGTGGAAGTTGCCGGCGGTGAGGTGATAAACGAGAGTAGCAACAAGTTGAAGCTCGGTTAATCAACTACGAACTAATACTTGCCGCCTTCACTACGGCACTTGTTTCTAAATCCGTGAACCCTTGACTCGACAGTTTCTTCATTTGCCTCTCAGAGTTTCGTTGACGAGCTTCCTTCGCCATACACTGCTTTGGTGCCGGGCCATCATTCGGCTTGAGAAGTTTGACACGCCCAGCGCAATTACGCTCGTATTCCGCTCCATCAGGACATTACCCGCGCATGAAGTGTGGGTGATTCGAATGCTTACAATGTGACCTACGCGCTGATGAATCGATAGAGGCGAGACTGTGTCTCGCCGTCGAGAAGTCGTCCATCATGACGATGTCTCGTGTCGTGTCGCAGTTGGCCCCACATTGCGGCTCGTCATTCGCATCGGGGCGATACAGTCATCCATTCGTCAGGCAAGAGAGGATAGAGGAGCTGTTCTTCAGAGTCATAAACTTGCAGTAAATGTGAGGTAACGTTTTAGTAATGCAAGCTAAGGGACATCATTGGACGATCCGTTTACTGCTCAATGAGGTGGTTAGTACCGGCACTCAATGGGCAAACGAACAAGCTGACACGCGTTTACGTATGGTAACGGTGTTCGTTTGCTTGAGCTTGGCCAGTCTTTTACGAAACGCATGCTTCTTCCAAGCATAGAATTATCTTCGTCCTGGACCATGAAAAGCCAACTGTCGTTGCGATTCACCCATGTTGGAAGGAGAATAGGGCGCTAGTGCGCTCTGAGTGATCAGCCTGAGGCCAATTTTTGTAACCTTTGTGTGGTCCTGCTGTGGACAATGAGAAACGTATAATCTTCGACCCCTTTTGCCTTGACCGGACCAATGAGTGCCTGTGGCGAGGCCCCAGTGTAATTAAGCTCAGACCCAAAGCGTTCGCAGTTCTCAACCAACTAGTCGCCCGGCCCGGCCAGCTCGTTACCAAAGAAGAACTTCTGAAAAACGTTTGGCCCGAAACCTTTGTCGGCGACGCTGTGATTAAGGTCGCCATTCGTCAATTGCGCGACGCCCTTGGCGATGATCCGAAGGCCCCTCAGTTTATCGAGACAGCGCATCGCCGGGGTTATCGCTTTATCCGTGAGATCACGCAAAGTGGAACCCTACCGGCAGAGCGTCGGGTCAACGGGAACCAAAAAACTGTTTCGCCTGCATACCTGCTTCAAGGCGTTGTCGCACGTGACAACGTTTTGTCGTGGATGAAGAGTAGGCTTGAGAAAGTGCTCGGCGGAGAACGTCAGATAGTGTTTGTAGCAGGAGAAGCCGGCATTGGCAAGACGACTCTGATTGATGCGTTCACCAGGGGAATCGCTTCTGATCGCACAATTCGAATATGCCGAGGACAATGTCTGGAACGGTACGGGACAGACGAGGCTTACCTCCCAGTTCTGGAGGCGATTGTTCGCCTGTGCCGCGAGCAGCCTGAACTTGTCGATACGTTACGCACTCATGCGCCGATGTGGCTGTTGCAAATGCCTTCTCTAGTGAACCCTTCAGATCGCGAGTTGCTGATTCAAGAAATGTTTGGAGCGACACGCGAGCGAATGTTGCGAGAGATGGGCGAGACTCTGGACGCGCTAACTTCAGACCAGCCGTTGGTGCTTATATTGGAGGACCTTCACTGGAGTGATTACTCAACCCTTGACCTGATCTCATATCTGGCAAAGCAGCGTCACTCTGCTCGGCTGATGCTGATCGGCACCTATCGCACGGTGGAGTTGATTGTGAGTGGGCATCCACTCAAGGCGGTCAAACAAGAATTGATGGCCAAGCAGCAATGCGAAGAATTGCCGCTTGAATACCTCAGCGAAGACGCGGTTGCCGAGTATCTGTCGATCAGGTTTTGTCAGCATCGATTTCCTTCAGAGCTCGCGCGGTTGATATACGGACGAACAGAGGGAAATCCGCTGTTTATGGTCAATGTCGTCAATTACCTTATCGCCGTCGGGCTGATCATTAAAACGGGCGAACATTGGCGGCTGAATGCGAAGTTGGAAGAGTTGGAAGTGGGAGTGCCGGAAAATGTCCGTGAGATTATAGAAAAGCAGATTGTTTGTTTGCCACGGGACGATCAGCTGCTACTGGAAGCAGCGAGTATCTCTGGCATGAATTTCTCCGCGCTTGCTGTAGCATCCGCTTTGGGTGAGGACGTTGTAGAAGTTGAAGTGAGGTGCGACAAGCTCGCCCGGCAGAACTGTTTTCTGAGAACGCGCGGAGTAGGCGAGTTTCCAGATGGTTCAATCTCAGGGCGCTATGGGTTTATTCACTCGCTCTACGTAAACACTCTCTATGAAGGCATACCCGCGGCACGACGGGCCAAGCTTCACAAGGATATGGCGGAGCAAGGCGAGATCATTTACGGAAGTCGAGTCGATGAAATTGGTGCCGAGTTGGCTATTCATTTTGAACAAGGCCGCGACTATAGGCGCGCGGCTAAATATCTGCAGAAGTCCGCAGACAACGCCATTCGTCGTTTTGCATATCGCGAGGCGGTGGGACTTGCACGACGGGGTCTCGAGTTGCTCGCGAGGCTACCGGACAGTGAAGAGCGCACACAGCAAGAACTAAGTCTTCAACTCACTCTGGGCGTGCCATTAATTGCGATCGAAGGTTATGCCGCCCCGGATGTAGAAATCGTTTACACGAGAGCCCGAGACTTATGTAGGCAGTTAGGTGAGACGCCGGAAATCTCTGAAGTGCTCTGGGGTCTCCGGTCATTTTATGCGTTGAGATCAAAGTTAGCGGCCGCACGCGAGATCGCCGCGGAAGTTCTTAGCTTGGCTGAGCGCCGAGCGGACCCTCGGCTTGCGATGCGAGGTCATTGGATGATGTTGAGCACTTTTATGCATTTGGGAGAGTTTGAGGCAGCAATGGAACACTTTGAGAAAGCGCTCTTGCTCTACGATCCCAAGCTGCATGTGGACGATGCGTTTCTCTACGCGCTCAACCCAGGAGTTGCAATGCCATGCTTTGCCTCTTGGGTGCTTTGGTTTCTTGGCCTACCCGATCAATCTTTACCGCTTATTCAGCAAAGTCTAAGGTTGGCGCGCGAGTTATCAGAACCTACTGGTCTGGCACACGCTTACTGTTTTGCGGCGATCCTTCATCAGCTTCGCCGTGAAGAGCGGATAGCGCAAGAACATGCCGAAGCATGCATGGCTGTCTCCCGCGAACATGGGTTAGTGATGTACTCGGCGATGGCAACTGTTATTCGGGGCTGGTCGCTGTTCGATGAGCAGCGACAGGAAGAGCCGATCGAACAAATGCGCGAGGGGCTTGCTGTTCTTCAAGAAACCGGTACCGAGTTCGTTCGCCCACACTTTTTGACTCTACTGGCCGAGGCGTTGGGAAAAGCACGCCAACGCGAGGAGGGCCTACGTATTTTAAACGAGGCGCTCGCGGTCATTCAGGACAACGGCGAACAATATTACCAAGCTGAACTGTATCGTGTTAAAGGTGAATTGCTACTCCTGCAATCAAAATGTCCAGCCGTCGCCCCAATGGCCACAGCTGGAAGTGCAGTGATTCACCAGGATCCGCCAGAGTTTGAGCAGGCGGAAGCATGCTTTACTGAGTCTATTAAGATTGCCCAATATCAGAAGGCGAAGTCCTGGGAGTTGCGCGCCGTGATGAGCATGGCTCGACTTTATCAGAACCGAGGCAAGCAGGCCCAAGCACGGAGTCTACTGACACGAATCTACAATAGTTTCACCGAGGGGTTCGATACCGTGGAAGTGTGTGATGCAAGAGCGCTGCTCGATGAGTTAACGTGATATAGAGAAGCGCTCCCCAAAGGCTCTACTTTCGGAAACCGCCTCAATTCGCAAAAGGCGCCGTCGTCGTTCGTCGTTTTATCGCTCATCTCTCTCTCTCAATTACCTCCGTTCGAAAGAAGCGGTTCATCGAGATTCCGCACCCGGTTTGAATCCTTGCGGTAATGATGCTCTAAGGGAGAGCAGTCAAATCAACTCTTCAAATTAATGTGCTATGGATCGAGTGAAGGTCGGAATAAATTGCTCCGAAAAGAGGTATTGACTTTGGTGCGGAACGTTCGCGCCATCGAGAGAATTAAACACGACCGGCAACGAAGACGACGAATGACGAGATAACTACAAGGAGTTTAGACTGATGAAACAGAAATTGTCCGCAATCATCTTTGCCACTGCTCTATTAGCCGCGGCCGCTCCTGGTTTTGCGCAGGAGAATACACCAGGCATGCAAAACGACATGAACATGACCAAGATGAAAGATGGCGAGATGAAGGATCACAAAATGTCCAAGCAGAAGCGCAAGCGCCGTAAGTCAAGCAAGCGTAAAGCCGACAAAAAGATGTCGGGCGACAAAATGTCTGGCGACAAGATGTCGAACAATAAATAACGACTGACCGGCATCACCTCGGCGGACTGCGACGTGGTGATGCCGGTACGCCCGGAAGAATGTTCAACTTAACTGCGATGAATGAAATGAGTAAACAATATAATGCTCTTGTCGAGCCTGTTACAGGGAGTGGGAATGCTGGCGGAACCTGCAAGAACTCTAAACTAATGGGAAGTTTGTGCCGCACTAGCACTGAGGTGTCTTCACATCGGAAGGATTGAACACATGTTAACTGTTCGAGGGCTTTACGAAGTTGCTGTCCGTGTCAAGGATCTCTCGCGGTCGGAGGTCTTCTACAGAGAAGTCCTGGGACTTGAGGTTGGTCTTAGAGACGAACAACGAAAGTGGTTATTCTTACGAGTCGGCGGCAGGGACGGCATGATTGTTCTCCAAGAAGACAAAGGAGAGTGGCCCACACAACACTTCGCTTTTATGATTAACGAAGGTGATATCGAAACATCGGTGAAAGCCCTGGTCGAACAAGGTATTCGTATCGAAGGACCCGTGCATCATGACTGGATGCCTGCAAAATCCGTCTATTTTTCTGATCCCGACGGCCATGATTTAGAGTTTTGCGCTCCGCTGCTCACCCCATGAGTTTCGACCAGCCTTCGCGCATCGATTAAGTCAGGTGTGTCATGTCCCTGTGTGAACGATCCATAGATCCTCTCGAGAGCGTGCTTGGCTTCTTGTTCTCTACCTTGGTTCTGGAGTAGTCGAACCAAACTCATAAGCGTGCGTAACTCCCAGGACTTCGCTTTTTGCTGTTGGGCGATAGTTATCGACTGGTGAAAACACGCTTCGGCTCGAGCAGCCGCTGACGGTTCCACATCTAACTCGAGTTTTCCGCGCACTCGCGATCCAGACATGTCCCGACTTGTTGCTTGGTCCAATAACAGTTCTCCTTTGAGGCGGTGCATCTCGGCCAGATAGTACGCTTCTGCGGTTCGATCCACGAGCGCCAGCGCTTCCTCCAAAACCTGGATGCCTTCCGCTGTGCGCCGTTGTTTTTTTAATACTTCAGCCATCAGAGCCATGAAGTGTGGCTGCATTAGTTCAGTGCCTGTCGATCGAAGCATACCTATCGCCTGGCGCATTTGTTCGAGCGGGACTTCTCTGCGTTGCTGCTCGGCTACGGTCCAACAGCGTACAATGGTTGCCATTGCCTGATACATTGCCAGCCCATGTTCTTCAGAAACGACGATGGCCTCGTCTGCATGTTTTTGTGCCGGCAGTACTTCTCGACGTAGCTGATGCAGAATCGATGCAAAAAACAACGCGTGGGCCAAACCGTGAGGCTCCGATAGCTCACGCGCGATTGTCAGAGCCTCCTGCATTCGGTCCAAAGCCCGATCAGGTTCTCCGAGAAACCAAAGTGAGCAGGCCGCAAAACATCTCATTGCAACGCCTGGGTTCTGCGCATAAAGGAACGCGTCGTCAACGTGTCGTTGAGGGTCATAGAGCGAAAGGGCCTTGTCGTAGTGCTCCAGGGATAACGTGAACTCTCCCAGATGCATAAGGGCGATCTCAATGGCCCAGTGTCCACGTAATGCGAATCCTGGATATGCTAGGCGCTCAGCCAGTTCGAGAAACTCTTCGCCTAGTACACGAGCTTTTGCTAACTCAGCTCTCAACGTATGGAACGTCCCCAGACCCCATAGAACCTCGGCAAGGTCCGGTGTATCACCAACCTGCCGGCATAGCCCCCGAGCTCTCAGATAAACATCACCCACTTCCGGAGAGGCATAACCTTCGGTCGCGATCAAGGGCACGCCTAGAGTGAGTTGCAGGCATAGTTCCTGCGAAGCGCGCTCAGCGCGGTCCGGCAACTGATTGAACAACTCTAGTCCGCGGCGTGCCAACACGACCGCTTCGCGATAAGCAAACCGGCGAATTGCATTTTCCGCCGCTCGCCGTAAATACTTGGTGGCTTGTTCATATCTCGCCCCAAGCTCGAAGTGCATTGCGAGCTCTGTCGCAATTTCAAACGAACGCTCGCCATAGATTTCCTCTTCACGTTCCCCGATGTCACGATGCATCTGCATTCGTTTAGCCACTGCCAAACGTTCATACAACACGTTTTGATACAAAGCATGGCGGAAGCTGTACCTTGACACCGCTTCTCCTGATGGAAGTATTTGAATCCCGCAATCATGAATGAAATGACCGTCGTGAGCTAACTCATCCAACCGTGCTTCGACCAGAGCCGGATCATCCCGGAGCCCAGCGGCCACTGTCAGCGTTGAAAACTCACTTCCCGCAACACTGGCCGCTTCCAGTATTCGTTGCTGTTCCGGTTCGAAATACTCAATTTGTTTTTCGATCATTTGCTTGATCGTATCAGGAACCCTCAGTTCAAGCTTCTCGATCTCTGCAACCAACTCCCAGCCTTGTTCCGAATTATCAATCGAACCATCAGACACCAGGTAATCGACGGTGTTCACCATATACAGCGGGTTGCCTTCCGTTCGTCCGTAGATCAACTGCGCAAGCTTCGGCGGAAACGCATTGGCAGGAAATCGGGCAGCAAGATATTTTTCTACGTCGACGCTGCTTAGATAGCTAAGTGGCAACTCTTCACATTCGGATTTTGCGAGCAACTCCTGCTTAACCGCTTTTAGCGGATGCCTGCTAACAATTAAATCGACTGGCCGATATGTCCCTATCAACATCAACTTGGCAGGCTGACGCTGCCGCGCGAGATAAGAAACAAGGTCAAGTGTCGAGTAGTCACTCCAGTGAAGATCCTCTAATACGAGCACCAGCGGCGCTCGTTCGGTTAGCACCTCCAGAGCGTCGCCCATCTCTCGCAACATCCGTTCACGAGTAGCCCCGAAAATTCCATGTCCAAGCTTTTCGCGGTCACAAGCGCTAACCAGGGAAGGCATCTGCATTAGCCACATCGGCGCGTGAACACGCAACACATCAACGACTTCGGCCCGCTCGCGGCACAGACGACCCATAGCATCGAGAAGTGGTAGGAAAGGCTCGCTGGTACCATATTGCTCCAGACATTGGCCGGTTGCGATACGAGTGCTGCGATCAACAGAAATGCTATGCACAAATAAGTCGACGATTGCAGTCTTACCGATGCCTGCTTCGCCGCTGATAAATACTATTTGACGTTTTCCGACCAGCACTCTCTCCAGCCACACTTTCATCTGAGACAAAGCTTCCTCGCGTCCCACGACCCTCATGAGTGAATCTGTGGCACGGAGCAACGAAACAGAAACTGCCGAGTCACTAGGAATTCCCGGATGTGTTTCGAGTGCTTGTGGGGGAGGTGTGACTTGACCGATGAAGCGATAGCCTCGACGATGCGCCGTTTCAATAAATCGAGGAGACTTTGGATCGTCGTCCAAGGCATCGCGCAATTCACGAATTGCCACCTTGAGGACGGCGTCGCCCACAAACGTTTCAGGCCAAACTGTATCGAGGAGTTCCTGTTTAGTGACCAGTTGACCGGGGCGCCCGACGAGATAGTTGATAACTGCGAAGGCCTTAGGTCTGAGCTTGATTGGCTCTGAGCCTCTCCAAAGACATTCGTTGATCAGATCCAGAGAGAAAACGTCGAAGGTTATGCGTCTTCCATCCACGCCGTTATCACCGGAGTTTACCGAAGCTTTACGGTAACTTTATGACTGCAAGCCGCGCTCAGGATATTGTCCGCCTTAATTTGAAGAATAGCAATTTCAAGGAGGCCTTCGTGGTCCAATGCATGCGACTTCTGGGTTCCACAGAGATGAAGTCCGCCAGCAGACTTTGCTGAAGGTCGTGCCTCCGCTCGATGCGAGAGTCTAGAACAGAGGAAGTCGAATCGATGACAGTTGAGTCTCTAAAAACCCTTTTTGAATATAACTATTGGGCGAATCGAAAACTCTTCGAGGTCATGGCCCAGCTTACGTCTGAACAGCTAATCCAGAATATAGGCGGTAGCTACGGATCCATCAGAAACACGATGGTCCATATTCTCAGTGCTGAAAGCGGTTGGTTTGAGCGTTGCGGCGGACCTAAGCGAGGTCCGCAGCTCAACCCGAACGATTTCCCAACTCTCGACTCGATTATTCAGGCGTGGACCACATTGGAAATGGATGAAAAGAGATTTTTGTCTCAATTAAACAATCAACACCTGGTCCAGAACATTGAATTCTCGCTTACTCATACTGAGACGTACTCCTTGCGCTTGGGAGAGCTATTGCAGCATGCGGCGATTCATGGTGTGCATCACCGGGGACAGATTGCGCTGTTATTGAGATTACTCAACTACATTCCGGGCAATTTTGATGTTCTCGTCTATTATCTGGAAAGAAATAGTGTCCCATGACGTAAGAACACGCAGAATTGCAGATCTGATCCTCCTCAATTTAGCCCTTCCATTCATTACCGAAACATTACCGCACATTTACTTCTAGTTTATGACTGCTGTCATGCGCGACATCTATTTTCTCCTCCGCTGGAGTAAATCGTATGAGTCGGAGTTCAAAAGTGGAGTCGCTGGATTCTCGAAACCTGTCGCTTGCTCTCTCGCCGGGCGCGGCGTCGTTGAGCTTTGAAGAAGCTGTTCTGCCGCACATGGGCTCCGCTTACAAACTTGCGCGTTGGTTAACTAAAAATGACGCGGATGCTCAAGATGTGGTCCAGGAAGCTTATCTTCGCGCGTTGAAATTTTTCAATAGTTTTCATGGTTCAGAAAGTCGTCCGTGGTTATTAAGTATCGTGCGGAACACATGCTACACCTGGCTGAAAAGGAACAGATCGTCGGAAGCCGAATTAGATGAAGCAGTTCATCTCGAAGCAACAGACACACCTGATCCGGAAAAGATTCTGGTTTTGAACTCCGAAAAAAGAGCCGTACGAGAAGCTCTTCAGACGCTGCCGCTCGAATTCCGTGAAATCCTAATAATGCGCGAGTTGGAGGAACTTTCATATCGGGAGATTGCGGCGATGGCGGCAATTCCAGTGGGAACAGTTATGTCGCGTTTGGCTCGCGCACGGCAAAAACTCCAGGCAGTGATGGTCACTCCAACTCCAATCTCGGGTCCATCAGTAGATTTGCGTTGCGGACCGCCGGCTCAATGCCCGCGCTCGCATGATTCAGGAATAAATGATCACAACAGTCAGTATTTATGACGGAAAGACAATTGGACCACTAATCGATTTATAGGGAGATCATATGAAACAGCAACTCTCGATTGCATTAACCAAACTTACTTTTCTCGGCGTGATCTTGTTCATTGCTACATCGGCGCAGGGCCAGTCGTTATCGACTGTTGTCCGAGTGAACATTCCCTTCGATTTCATTGTCGCGGACAAAACATTTGAAGCTGGCGAATATTCGTTTAATCCGGTGCAAGACGACGCCCGCTGTGTTTCGGATCAGCGAAGTAGACGGTCGGTTCAACTCAGTGTGTTTGACTCACTCAGTCCAGAGACCGATACCGAATGCCAAGAACACGCTTGTGTTCCACCGTTACGGTAATCAGTACTTCCTGAAACAAATCTGGGCCGCCGGCGCAACGTCTGGCAGACAGATGTTCAAGTCGCGCAAGGAATCTGAACTGGAGCGGAGCCTGCGAGGGAATTCGCCGGTCGGGAAGGTTAATAAGAACCGAAGGCAGGTGGAGACGGTAACCATAGTTGGCACGTTTGAATGAGGTTTAGTCCCTTACGAAATGAGGTTGAGACGAATGCCGACAGTAGATACAGATGCCCAGCTTGCCGCTGCAGGTGATATGGAAGCTTTTGAAAAGATCTACCGTCGCTACCATAAGCGCGTCTACTCACTTTGCCTGCGGATGACCAGAAACGTCTCTCAGAAGGAAGATCTGGCCCAGGATGTTTTCGTCCAGGTGTTTCGGAAAATCAAGACGTTTCGCGGCGAGTCATCCTTTTCTACATGGCTTCATAGACTCGCCGTAAATCAGGTGCTCATGCAGTTTCGCAAACCGGCCGAAAAGAGGGAAGAAACGACCGAAGATGGTCACCTGCCGGTTCAAATTTCGGCGGCACGGAGAACCCGAAAAAGATGGCAATCCTGGATCGGGTTTGGTTGAACGAAGCAATCAGCCAGTTACCGCAAGGTTATCGCACAGTGTTCATCCTGCACGATGTCGAAGCTTATGAGCACCATGAAATCGGCAGATTGCTTGGCTGCGCAGTTGGAACCTCGAAGTCTCAATTGCACAAGGCCCGCATGAGACTCCGCGCATTACTAATTGCATCACGCTCGCGCAAATCGATAGCACGAAGTCCAACGGTCGTTCTGCCGGGTGCAGCTCAGCCGCAAGCAGCATGAACGATAAACAAGCGGCCAACAGACCGCTGTTTTTAAAACAAAAGGATCGGACAGTTTAAAGAAGGAGTTTGTATGACAACAATAGATTTCCGCAAGAGTAGGTACGCCATGCTATTCGTTATTATCACTTGCTATCTATCACTATCGTTCGCGGCTACACCAGCGAGGCCCGTTATGGACCAGGCTGAGCCTCCGATAGTGCGTGAGCTTGCGTTGTTTGGTCCGGCGGCTGCAACCTTAACGAATGTAGGTTTCCAACCCAAAGGGAAGGTCACACTTTTCCCGCGCGAAGAAGTACAAGGCACCGATCAGTTACGAGTCGAAGTAGAGGGCTTGCCGGCGAATACTGCCTTCACCATCTTCTTATCAGAGCTGAACACGGTTCCTTTCGGTTCACTGCAGTACATCGCTGAGGTCTCAACAGATAACGCCGGAAAGGGATCGGTAGTCGCAAGGTTGGTGGTCACCGAGGCGTTCGCTCTAAGAACCGAGCTCAATCCTGTTTCGCCACCGGTTTTCGCGACACCTATCAGCGTTGACTTAAATCATATCGTCCTCTGGTTTGCAGACTCTTCAGCCGACGATCCATTTACAACTGCCGGAGCTGGACCATTCGATAGCGACCGAGACTCTGGTGTCGCGGTGTTGAGGACTATAGAACCTCTTCGTTAAGCGAGGAGCACAAACTCAATTCAGGAGATATTTAATAAGGAGAAGTCTTCATGAAGAATAATAGTCTCAGAGTCGCGGTTACTGTTGTTGTGCTGCTGATATCGACCGCGTCCGCCCTGGCTCAGACAAGCAAAGGGTTTCTGGTCGGAAACATTGTCGACGCCGACACGCTGCCTGGTGTTGTCGATCCCGGTCCGCTGGCAGGTGGGTTTGTGCAGGGCAACGAATTCTCCGTGAATGGTCTGAGAGCGCGCGCCAACAATCAGTTGCTCGATGGACTGGATAACAACGACAATTCGATTGCCGGACAGTTCTACATTCCTATTCTCCGCGAGGGTTATAACGAGGTCAGCGTCCTTAGTTCCGACTATTCCGCGGAATTCGGGCGGGCCGGAGGGGCTGTAGTCAACATCATTACTCGCAGTGGAACTAACCAGTTTCATGGGTCCGTTTACGATGTGCTTAACAACAGCGCTTTCAATTCACTGTCGGCCGGGGACCGGGCAGACGGAACAAGAAAACCTGTGGTGGTCGAGAATACTTTCGGATTCTCGATAGGTGGTCCTGTCAAGAAAGATAAGTTGTTCTTTTTTGGCACTTACCAGCGTGACCTCGTCCGCTCGGGAACCACGGCAACCGTGCGCGTGCCAACCGAGTCAGGGTTCAATACTCTTCGCTCACTTTTTCCGGCCGGTACCAATCCGAATCTTGATCGCTTTCTAAACATCGTGGGAAATCTTCGCGGTCAACGCGAGATCTCCAGCGTGGCACTGGGAAACAACCGCCCGAACATCGATTTCGGTGAAACGACAATCAGCAGTGCGCAGCCCGTGAACGATGACCAGTTCCTGACACGAGTTGATTGGACACCGACGCAAAACGATAGTATTTCGTTTCGCTACGTCTTCGATCGTCAACGCTTCAACAATCAATTTCCCGGTGGTTCGTTTCCTGGCTTTGAGGTTGACGTACCTAGTTTGGTACAGAATTTTTACTTCAACTACACCCGCAGCTTATCGGCCCGGCTTACGAATGAGGCTCGTTTTGGTTATGGCAGATTCGATGCAGAATTTGTTCCCCGTGACGAAAGCGTCGGTACCGCAGGTCCTGTTTTTTCGTTTACCGGCGCCGGATTGGGCCAGGGAATCACCTCGACTGGCTTGCCGTCAATCTTTCCTCAGGGTCGGTTCTTCAACAACTATCAAATCCAGGACACTCTGTCGTACACGGCTGGCAATCAACATTGCGGTTTGGTGGCGATGTCAATATTCAGCGCTCGCGCCAAGCAATTCCATTCAACTCGCGGGGCGTTCTGACATTTGCGGGAGGAGGTGGTTTCAACGCGTTCGGCAATTTCGTTGATCAGTTTCAGGTCGAGGGCAGGGAGGCGCTTTGCATTCAATTTGGCAGTCCAGTGATCTTTCCCGACGCGATCTATCAGAATTACTTCATCAACGATACGTGGCGCGTGACCGAAAATCTGACGTTGAACCTCGGCTTGCGTTACGAAAATTATGGCACGCCTTTCAATGCAATTCGTTTTCCAGCCTTTGGTGGTTTCGATCAGCCGGTCGAAACCGTTGTGCGACAGCAACGCGATAACAACAATTTCGCGCCGCGCTTCAGCTTCGCTTATCAGCCGCATTTCTGGACCAGCCTTTTCGGAAGCGATAAAACAGTCATTCGAGGGGGCTTTGCGGTCAATTACGATTTCTTTTTCAACAACATCCTGGCCAATACTGCGGCGACCGTACCGAACTCCTTTGGCGTGACCAACTTTGGCGCTTCTCTGCCTGATGCAACGAATCCACGTGGTCTTGCAAACTTCGGGGTTAGCTCATTGCCGACCACCGGCACCCCCGATCCTTTCGCGAACGTACAAACCATCCCGAGTGACCTCGTAAATCCGCAAACGTATGTTTACAACTTCGGTATTCAGCGTGAGTTGCCGCTCAACTTTATCGCCGACGTCGCTTACGTTGGATCGCGAGGTACTCGGCTTTTCGTTAACGAGCAATTGAACCCCGGCCTCGCTGGTTTCAACACACTCATTCGACAGTTTCAGAATCGCGGTTCTGTGATTGCGCGTACCAATGGTGGCGATTCAAGTTACAACTCATTGCAGACGCGACTGGATCGGTCCTTTAATAGTGGACTATTGCTACGCTTTGCTTACACCTTTTCAAAAGCGATCGATAACGTCAACAGTGAAGTTTTCACCACTACCGGCGGGACCAGTGTTGGTTCGGATCCATTGAACCGTAGCGTAGATCGGAGTTTGGCTTCGTTCGACGTACCCCACCGGTTTGTGGCGACTTTCATCTATGAGTTGCCGAGTTTGTTTCGCTCCGGATTCGGTCGCGCACTCTTAAGTGGCTACTCAATCGCCGGTACTTATCGCCTGCAGTCTGGAAACGTACAGAGTCCGTTCGTTGGCGGAATCGATTTGAACGGAGATGGGAGTGCGTTTAATGATCGTCCCGCTATTAGCAACCCCAACGCGCCTTTAAACTCGGTTGGCTTCTCAAACTTTATCGCCGAGAACTTCATTTCAGGTGTTACCTCGAGGACAGGCTTTTCTGATCTCAACGGCAATCCAGTCGATCCCTCAGACGTCCGATTCTTGGTGAGCGAGTCAATTCGAACGGGTCTCGCTGGTCGTAACATCCTGCGTGGACCGAAACAGAATCGGCTCGATTTGAGTCTGACGAAGGCGGTCAACCTCGGCTTCACTCGTCTTGAAAGTGACCGCTTCGAAATTCGCTTCGATTACTTCAACGCCTTGAATACGCCACAGTTTGCTCCAGGAACAGGTGACGTGACTGATACTACCTTGAACAACTTCCGGTTCAACACTGGCAATCTCAACATTGGCAATATCAACGGTGGACGCATAGGACAGTTTCAACTTCGCTACGTTTTTTAAGTGGGTGGGGCAACGTAGTGAAGGGGGCGGCTCATTGGGCCGCCCTTTGCTTTATGTGCGGGTTCTTTGTTTGGCGTTCGCTCGAATCGAACATCGAACACTTTGCTGATTGGCGCGCGAGTGCCGGGAATAATTGGATGCTGCGATTAGTACATTAGATGAATACGTTGCTGAGGTGTGGATTTATGTTGAGTCGAGCGAAATGGTTGATGATCGTTGGGTTCTTTCTTTTTGTGCTTTCCCCGGTACCGGCGGGTGGCTTCATGAGTCAGACCTCGAACGAAAGTTCGGTTGAGGCTACTACGCTTAACAATGAGGCAGTCGCCGCAGCTGAAGCTAGCGATTTCGATACTGCAACTCAATTACTACGGCGCGCCATTGTGCTTCAACCGGATCTGGTTGTGGCCCACTACAACCTTGCGCGGATCTATCAGGCGCAGGGGCAGTTCCCGCGGGCAATCGACGCCTTTAAACAATCGTTGCGCCTAAATCCGGCGTTTACCGATGCGCACCACTACTTGGGGATTGCATATAACACCATCGAACGCTACGAAGAGGCAATTACGTGCCTCAACCGCGCACTACAGCTCAATCCGAATCGGGCAGATTCGCTGAGCGGGCTGGGTTTTGCCTATTTCATGACGGGTCGGGAGCAAGAGGCAGTCGAACGTTGTAAGGCAGCCATTCGCCTGAAACCTGACTACCCGGACGCCTATAACAATTTGGGTGTTGCGTATTTTAAGTTGGGCCAACGAACCTTAGCGATCGATGCATTTGAAAATGCGCGGCGCCTCGAACCTGATTATCCCGACATCTACAACAACCTCGGTTACGCTTACGCGGATTCAGGTCGCGTGAATGAGGCGATCGCGAGTTACCGCAAGGCGCTTACTCTCAAGCCCGATCATACGGGCGCACTGAACAACCTGGGCGTAGCTTACTCCCTTGTCGGGCAGTACCGTTTGGCTATCGAAGTTCTCGGACAAGCCATCCGGTTGACGCCGAGCAACGCTACCGCACATTACACCCTTGGCTATGTCTTCGAGCAGGCCCGCCGGGAAAAAGACGCAATCCACTCATACAGGCAAGCGCTGTTGCTTAATCCGAAACTGGCTGAAGCCCATTTAGGACTGGCAATTATTTACCTGAGGCGGGGCGACCGCGCGTCAGCACTGGAACAATATAGCCTCCTGAAGGTGATCGACTACAACATGTCGCAGCAACTATTTAGAACTATATATAAGGACAGGATTCTCGACGCGCGGCAAGCCAAGCACTAACTGACGACATTGCGAAGATGGAGCAAATCGATTGATACCAGATCGAAGACAGTTTCTTGCGTTGGCGACTGCAGGGCTTGTGACGCAGGTGTTTCCTTCTGTTCCGTCGGTCTGTTCGGTGTCGAGGATTAAGACCAAAGCTGTTGTCTTTGATGCGTTCCCAATTCTTGATCCACGTCCGCTGTTTGCACTGGCCGAGCAGTTGTTCCCTGGACGCGGCACTGAACTGAGCAATCTGTGGCGTAGTCGGCAATTCGAGTATCAATGGCTGCGCGCATTATTCAGCCACTACGCGGATTTCTGGAGAGCCACTGAGGATAGTCTGATCTTTGCGGCGGATCTTTTAAAACTTAATCTAACTTCGGAGAAGCGCAAGAAATTAATGCATTCTTACCTTGAGCTGAAGGCTTGGCCCGATGTTTCGCCGGCCCTGAAATCACTCAAGGACGCTGGAATCCGGCTGGCTTTCTTGTCGAACGCAACACCAAAAATCCTCCAGGCTGGCATCAAGAACTCCGGCCTTGCAAATGTTTTCGAGCATGTACTGAGTACCGACTCGATCAAGACCTACAAGCCAGATCCGCGTGCGTATCAAATGGCGATGGAGGCGTTTCGGCTTAGGAAAACGGAAATTCTTTTTGTCGCTTTCGCAGGGTGGGACGCGGCTGGAGCAAAAGCATTTGGCTATCCCACGTTTTGGGTAAACCGTCTGAATTCCCCGCTTGAGCGTCTTGGGTTTTTTCCTGATGCAGTTGGTAAAGACTTGAATGATCTCATTGACTTTGTAAGGAGCGCCGCTAATCGCTCGCGAACTGCGGCTCGAATATATGCAGAAGAAAACATTTAAGCAGGAGTGGGCACTCTTACCGCTGAGATTGATCGTGGGCTTCGGTTTTGCCGCCCATGGATATGCAAAACTCAGTCGAGGCCCAGAGCAGTTTGCGAGTGTTCTCAGCGCTATTGGGGTACCGCAACCTTATCTCCTAGCCTGGCTGACGTCACTAATTGAATTCGTTGGAGGAATTAGTGTCATCGTTGGGGCTTTTGTCCTCCCGCTGAGCCTCCCGCTGACAGTCATTATGTTGACCGCGATGTTCAGCGTTCATCTCCAATACGGGTTCTCGTCAATTAGACTAAAGGCTGTGACTGTCGCCGGCGCCGAATTTGGTCCAATTGGGTATGAGGTGAATCTTCTTTACATCGGTGGACTTCTGGCACTGGCATTGACGAAACCTGTATCCCTATCGGTAGATAATTGGTTGAGACGGAGAGAAATCTCTAAAAAATCATGAGGCTCATCGTGTCACACTTCCCGTCGTGATAGCTCGGCTCTAAGTCAACCTGGCATAACTTCCGATCAATAACTCGCTGCGAGATGTATAGATTTACATCTGAGTAACTGAAAGTGAGTCTTGAAGTTTACACATCCGCACGTCGAACGACTCAACTCAATATCCTGCTGACAACACTGGGTAGCGCTGGCGACGTCAACTCTTTCTTGGCGATTGGCCCCACAGATAATTCGCCAATGCCCACGACCAGCCCGACAATGCTGCTCGCGTTGAACGACTCGGCGTAGGGAAAACCATTCATCCTCAAGAGTACAAGCTCGTCGACTCCAATCGGCTTGCAGGCTTTGCTTAGCTCCACAGCGTCAGCGAAACTTGTCGGCGTTACTCGGAAAGAGTAGCGAGTGACAAAGCCTTATCAATTATTTGTGATGAGATCGAAGGGTTGGCGAATATAAAAGCGAGGAGCAGAACCAGGCGTGTCTGAATGGACTACCGGACCAATTCAGGTAGTGTTGAAAGATGATAGTCGGTTTGTTTAGATGGACTCTGGTGCGGCCACTGTTGCGCGTTTCATGTGCAAAATAGGGAATGGCCGCCCGCCTCCATCCGTTGCTGACCTCCCTGCCACTGAGAACCCGAGCATCATATAGAACCGCAGCGCCGCTTCATTTTGCTCGTTGACATCGACCGCCAGCGTACTAGCACTCAGGCTCTGTGCATGCGCCACGAGGAACTTGCCACCGCCCTGTCGTTGGTAGTCAGGATCGATGAACAATGCTTCAATCTTGTCGCTAATGAACCCTAGAAAACCAATCACGACTTCCGACGATATGAGAACCCACCAGTCAACCTCGTGGCTCGCAAGTTCCTCGGCAACGAGTGGGCGGAGTGCTACAACGTCCTTATCCTCCAGAAAACGATGTGTGGCGCGAACGGAACGCTCCCACAGCTCGAGCAATAGCCCTTGGTCTTCAAACCGCGCCGGTCGTACGTGCATATCCATCGAGTAAATTAGGGCAATCGAACACAACGCTGGCCCATGCAAAGCTGACGGAGAGGCCGCCGCAAGCGCCTTGTCGCATGCTCCTGTCCAAACGACGCCGCGCCCCAATTGAATGTTATCGTCAGGCCACGTTTTTACAACGCATGCTCTCTTACTCGGCCTACTCTTCTGGTGCGACAATCGTTGCAACAATCAGTAGCGCGCGACTTCACCCACTTATCGCCTAGGTACCGGAAGCGTTACGAAGGAAATTTTTATAAAGAGTCTCGGCTGCAGTGCGCAGTAGTTCTGCGATGCTCCACGCCTGAGCGACGCAGCCTCGCGCGGTGTATGGTGCATCGCCGTCAAAGATTTCTGAAACCTGATCGAGACACGCTTCAGTAAGATGTATCTCAAAGTTAGAAAGCCATTCAGCCGCGAATTTCCTACCAGTCGTCTCGCCGAAGGTTCTCACATAAGCCGTGATATACGGACCCATCAACCAGGGCCAAACAGTTCCCTGATGGTACGCGCCGTCGCGGCTGCGTGGATCTCCTTCGTAGCGACCGATATATCGAGGATCCATGGGTGATAAGGTGCGGAGTCCACGCGGCGTCAGCAGCTCACGTTCAACTATGCGCAGAATGCTCTTGGCCCGCGATTTGGAAAGCATAGAATTCGTTAGGCTGATCGCGAAGATTTGATTCGGCCTGATTGAGGCATCGCGATCCTCGCCATTTACCACATCGTAAAGACAATCGGCTTTCTCGTTCCAAAACTGTTCATTAAAACTCTTGCATGCGCGAGCAGCCATCGTCTTGTAAAGCGTCTGTCCGGATTCGTCTTCGAACTTTTCGGCAAGTTGCTCCATCACGCGCACTGCGTTGTACCAGAGCGCCTGAATCTCGACAGCTTTCCCGATCCGTGGCGTAACGACCCAATCGCCAACCTTCGCATCCATCCAGGTCAGTTGCACTCCCGGCTCGCCGGAGAACAGCAGACCGTCAGAATCGACGTGAATGTTGTAACGGGTACCCCGCATTTGCCAATCGATGATGTCGCGCAAGCGAGAGTAAAGATGCTCACGCACGAAGGTGTAATCGCCTGTGTGCTCAACGAGAGCGCGTACAGCTTCGAAAAACCACAAGGTGGCGTCTACGGTGTTGTACTCGGGTGTTTCGCCGGCATCGGGAAAGCGATTAGGCAACATGCCCTGATCGACGTGGTTCGCAAACTGGACCAGGATGCTTTTTGCAACCTCATATCGTCCCGTAGTCAACGTCAGGCCTGGAAGAGCAATCATGGTGTCGCGACCCCAGTCGGCGAACCAATGATAGCCGGCGATGATGGTTCGCTGTTCACCTCGAGCCACGATATATTGATCGGACGCATCGGTCAGCAAGCGTAGAAGATTTCTACTGCCTGTCGCAGACTGCTCGACAGTCTTCCGTCGTTCAATCTCAGCCTTGCGATAAAGGTCGGCATGCTTCGCATCGCGGAGTTCGGTCGAGGCGATGATGCTAATACTTACGACGTCGTTTCTGGCAAATGCGGCTGGGTCGATCGTGAATCTCAGCGCGAATGGGCTAAAAAGATCTTCATGGAAATCCAGCCCCCGCTCTTGCTCAATTCGATACTCGAAGTTTCGAAACCAGAAACCGTTCGTCTCTACCTCTCCCGCTTCGTAAGCAAGATGCAGTGTCGGGAGATCCGAATAGGCGGTAATGCTCACCCGGCCTTCCGTGATTTTGACATGCGAATTCAATGCGGTGTTTTCGTGCGTGGTGCTATGGTAATCGCGAAACGCAATCAGCGGCCGAATTTCGAAACAGTAGTGTAAGTTGTTAGTTTCACGCGCCTCCGACTTGCGAAATTGATACTGCACAACTGCCGTGTTTTCGCCGTGCACCATGAACACGGACTTCTCGATCTCGACTCTATCAGCCTGGTAAGTGAAGACGGGAAATGGATCGAGCCGAAAGCCGGTTTGAAACTGGAAGCCCTGTGGGTGAATTGCGCCGGGGTATTGGTTAGCCGAGAGGTCGTGACAGCGATCGTTAATGCAGAAGGTTTCTTCCAACTTGGAAAGAAAAAGCATGCGACCGACGGGCGGCTTCGTTGCCGCAGTCAACAAGCCGTGATAGCGCCGAGTGTTAAGTCCGACGATCGTTGACGAAGCAAAGCCACCCAGCCCGTTAGTTTCCAGCCACTCCCGCGTCACCGCATTGTCAAAATCGCGGCAGATTTCCCGGTCTAACTTAAGCATGGTCCACCCTTTTACTACGCGGCCTGAACTCGCGCAGACTTTTTATCAAACTGGTTTGCAATGGTTTGCTCATCCGCGCGGGACATCCCACGGGGGGCCAAGTCCACGAACTGGACCAGATCTTTTGAAAACAAGATGTCGAGGGTCCAGTCAAGGGCCACTCTTATTTTCTTTTCAAAGCGCGGCAGTTTGCTCAGGTAGATAGTGCGCCACAACCACCAGGCAATAAATCCCGAGAAGTTCACGCCCATGATTCGTGCAACACCAGTGCGTTTGCCGATCGAAGCTAGTGCTCCTATCGTCTTGAACGTGAACCGCTCGCGCTTGCCAGCGTAGATCGTAGCGATGATATTCTTCGCGACGATCTTCCCCTGCCGCAAAGCATGTTGGGCAGTTGGCGGGCATGCCTTGCCGGTTGCCGTATCGGGCACAGCCGCACAATCGCCCAGCGCCCACACATTTTCACAACCGTTCACTTCGAGAAACTCGTTTGTGATTAACCGCCCGCGTTCCTTTCGGCAGTCCAGCATATTCAAAAGTGGGTTAGGCGATACACCTGCGGTCCACACGACCGAGTTCGTGTGAATGAAGCTACCGTCGGTCAGTTCCACCCCGGACTGAAACATGCTCTTGACCGCCGTATGCAGACGAAACTCAATTCCGCGTTCGGTGAGTTTTTGTTGGGCGTACATGCCCAGCTCAGGGCCCAGTTCGGGAAGGATCGCGCCGCCGGCCTCAGCCAGGACCACGCGCACGTGATTTTCCGTCAGATGTGGATAGAACTCGATGGCCTCGCGAACAAAGTCATTAATGGCGGCGATCGTCTCAACTCCCGCAAACCCACCGCCGGCGACCACAAAGGTCATCAAGCGTTCGCGCACTTCAGGGCAGCATTCAAAATCGGCTTCTTCCAGATTGTTAATGAGATGATTGCGCAGCAAAACAGCATCCCTTAGCGACTTCATCGTCAGTGCCCGCTGTTCAAGTCCTGGAAGGGCGTAGAAGTTTGTCACCGACCCGAGCGCCAAAACCAGATAGTCGTATTCCAGCTCGTGAAGATGATTGTTTTCGCCGTGACTGACTGACACTCGTCGCTGGGCCAAATCAATGGACGTGATTTCACCATCAAAAAAGCGCACCCACCGCAGCAGCTTGCGAACCGGATTCACTATGTGCGTGAGATCGAGATCGCCGGCCGCCACTTCGTGCAACATGGGTGTGAACAGAAAGAAGTTTTCGCGATTGACGAGGGTGATCTCAATGTCAGGATTTCCGGCTAGCTTTTTTTCCAGGTGTAGGGCCGTATACAGACCACCGAAGCCGCTGCCCAGAATTAAGATTCGTTTCGCTTGTTGTGAACCAATCATTTTGTTTTTAGATTCCAGTATCTAAACCGGCGCCACTTCGCAGAACACCTTGATGGCACCGTTCGGATTGAGCAGCTTGTCGAAGAGCTCGCGATAGTTTTCAAGTCCTTTGACCGGATGGGTCAGCAAGCGAGATAACCACCCAGGATATTCCGCTTCCGCCTGGGCCAAATCCTTGACGCCCATCTCGAAGTACTCGCGGTTAGCGTTGACTGTGCCTACCATTACCTTGTTGCCTAGCACGAATTCCAAATTAATCTTGTCGGCAGGCACTTCGATCCTGCGATCGCCGCCGGTGACGCTGGACAATACGAGCACGCCGTTCTTACCCAGCGCACGCATACTCTCGAACACAACCGGTGAAAAGCCGGTGGCTTCGAAAATAATGTCGAACGGCCCGTACCTCTTCGCGCCCTCAAGGATCGGCAATTCCTTGGTGGATTGATACGTGGCTCCAATGGCTCCGATCAAATCTGAATTCAAATAGGGTTTAGGGTTGAGACCGAATGTTGTCACTTGCAGACCGCGCAAACGCAGCGCGAGCGTTGCGAGTAACCCAATCGTTCCGGCGCCCATCACGGCGGCACGTTTCGGTTTCCAAACGCGCAAGCGTCTTTGAATCTCGTAAGCCTGCGCAATGCCTTTTTCGACGACTGTAGTCGGCTCAAGCAGCACACCGACTTCTTTCAGCCCCTTGGGAACCTTCACGATGAACTCAGCATCATCAACGTAATATTCGCTCATATAGCCGTGACGCAGATTGATACCCCGTTCGAAATAGACATCGTCGGTCGTAATGTCGTTCGTGCCGATCAGGTCGTATATGCTCGAGCCGGGCCTGCGCACTGTGGCCACCACATAATCACCCGGCTTCACTTCCGTGACATTTGGACCAACCGCTTCAACCTGACCAAAACTTTCATGACCGATGATCAGGAAATTGTATCCCGGAGGAGCCTGACCGTACTCTGCAGCATTGATTTCTTTGTCCGTGCCGTCGACGCCGACGCGCAACACGCGCACCAGTACGCCCCGTCCATTGGGAACGTCGCTGACTTTCGGCGCCGGTAGTTCGGTTAGATGAAGGGTGTTTGGTATTCCTGGTTTAACTGCGATAGCTTTCATGATAATTCCTTTGTTTAGCTTGCTGACCTTGCAAGCTGCGATTGCACTCCGATCCGAGCGAGAGTTGATAACACTCGATTAGGCTCACCCAGATCACTCCAGCCAACATCTCCTACCTTCATCACCATTAGATCTTCTGGTCGGACTGCGAGCACCTGGTGAGAAAAGTTCGAATCTTCGATATGCGAATAGAGTTCGGCGAGAGCCTTGTTCTGAGCCCCAGTTTCGAATGTAGGCGTGATTGCTGCAAAGGCGGCGTACATTTCGGGCATAGCAGCTCGTGTCATTTTCAATAATGCATCTACGCGTCCGACCATCACGAAACTGTTCCACAAGCAGCCACGTTCCATTAGGGAAGTCGCCAAACTCAAACCCGGCTTCTCCCAAAATTTTCTGACCCGCGTAATTGATTTCTCTGCACTCGCGAGTATTGAAGGTTGCGACTCGATCCATCCGTATTCGGTTTCCGGAGCGAATGGAGTGATTCCAAGAAGTATCACACTCGCAGGTTGGACCTTTACGGCATCGGTCGCCACGTCGACGTGCGACATGAAGGCTTCGTCGTCAGCAAAGAAATGATCCGAAGGGAACAGCGCCACGAGCGATTCGGGCGATTTCGCCGCGACCTGTAGCAGGGCACAGAGAATAGCGGGCGCTGTTCCTTTATTGAATGGTTGTTCGACCAAGAGACTTGGAGAGATTTCGTTGGTCAGTGGCTTATAAAACCGGCGATGCTTGCGGGTGACGACAATCAACGTGCGGTCAGGCTCAATGGATAGCGCGACTCGTCGCCTGGTCTGATCAAGAAGTGTCGTGCGGCCGATTACTGGTACAAATTGTTTGGGACGATTGTCGCCGACAATCGCGCGAGTCATCGACTGCAAACGTGTTCCATCTCCACCTGCCAATATTACTGCCCAATTTGCGCTCATGTTCATAGCATCCTTGTGTTGGAATTCGCCAAACACCCATGAGTCGCACCTCGACGTTATTCCTTACAAAAACAGGACCACAAAAGGAACTAAATGCTACTCGCCACTTTGTTGGAGGAGCTTCGCGACTAGGCCGGTCCAACCTGTTTGGTGACTTGCCCCGATGCCTGAGCCATTGTCACCGTGGAAGTATTCGTGGAAAGGAACGAGGTCACGCCAGTTGGCGTCAGTTTGAAATTTCTCGGCAGCGCCAAACACAGGCCGTCGCTCGCCAGCGTCTTTCAAGAAGATGCGTGAGAGTCGCTTTGAAATCTCGGCGGCCACTTCCCACAGGGTCAGCAACTTCCCGGAACCTGTAGGACATTCGACCTTGAAATCATCACCAAGATAGTAATGAAACTTCTGCAGCGATTCGACCAGCAGGTAATTCACTGGAAACCAAATAGGACCACGCCAATTCGAATTGCCGCCAAAAAGTCCGGTGCTCGACTCTGCAGGCTCATAATCAACCCGGTGCTCTGTACCATTCAATTGGAGCAGATAGGGGTTGTCTTTGTGATAACGGGACACCGCCCGAATCCCATAAGGCGAGAGGAACTCGTTCTCATCAAGCATGAATCGCAGCACGCGTCGCAGTTGATCGCCATTGACAACTGACAAAAGTCTTCGTTCTGCGTTCCCCGGCGTGCGCATGCACGCTACATTCTCAGTCAAGTCAGCCCGATTATTGATGAACCACTCCAGGCGCAGTTTGAAATCGGGCAACTGGTCGAGCAGTTCTGGCTCCAGCGTTTCCACCGCAAACAGTGGAATCAAGCCGACCATCGAGCGAACTTTCATCGGAAACGATTTGCCATCGGGTAGATGAAGCACGTCATAAAAGAAGCCGTCGTCTTCATCCCACAACTTGATCTCTTCATCGCCACGATTGTTCATCGCGCGCGCGATGGAAAGAAAATGCTCCCAGAATTTGCTGGCGACGTCTTCATAGCACGGTTCTTCTTTGGCGAGCTCCATTGCGATCGCCAACAGATTTAGCGCGTACATCGCCATCCAGCTCGTGCCGTCCGACTGCGCGATGTGCCCGCCGGTGGGAAGTGGTGCGCTGCGATCGAAGACGCCGATGTTGTCTAGACCGAGGAACCCGCCCTGGAAAATGTTCATTCCGTCGGCGTCTTTGCGGTTGACCCACCAAGTGAAATTCAGAAGCAGCTTTTGGAAAATTCGTTTCAGAAAAACAGTATCGCCAACTCCGCGCCGTTTCTTTTCGATCTTGTAAACACGCCAAGCAGCCCACGCATGAACCGGAGGGTTTACGTCGCCAAAAGCCCACTCGTATGCCGGCAGTTGGCCGTTCGGATGCATATACCATTCGCGCAACATTAGGATCAGTTGCTCTTTGGCAAACTCCGAGTCGACCAGCGCCAACGGTACGCAATGAAAAGCGAGGTCCCAGGCGGCGTACCACGGATATTCCCACTTATCCGGCATCGAAATCACGTCGGCGTTGTAGAGATGTTTCCATTCGCGGTTGCGGCCCTTGCGCCTCTCAGCCGGTGGCTTGGGTGTCGCTGGATCGCCATCGAGCCATGGCTCGACCACGTAGTGATAGAACTGTTTGGACCAGAGCATGCCGGCAAACGCTTGGCGCATCACTAAACGGGCATCGTCAGAAAGGTGCTTTGGAGTAATGGTCTGATAGAACTCATCAGCTTCGTGCAGTCGCGCGCTAAAGATCTCTTCAAAATTCGCGAAAGCCTTTTGTCGCTTGTTGGGACTGTGATCGGTTAACCGCAAACGGATCGTCGCAGAATCACCTGGCCCAATCGTCAGTTCGTAATTTGCGGCAGCTTTCGTGCCCGTCTGCTCAGGGTTAACCGCCTGCTGGTTGCGGTGAACGATGTAGTCGTTGATGCCGTCTTTGACGTAGTGCGAGCCGTTCGTGAAGTTAAATATGCGCTGAGTGTTCGTGTCGTTTTCCGTAAAGAGCAGCTGAGGTTCCCCATCACAGTACAACCAACGTTTGCCGAGTTCGACATAGTTGAGCTCAATCGTTCCTGTGTTGGCGTTGCGTAGGCCCGGTTTCGCTGCGCTATCCTGATTCCACGACCAGGTGTTTCGAAACCAGATTGTGGGCAGCAGGTTCAACGAGGCTTCCTCAGGACTGCGGTTAGTGACCGTGATCTTGATCAGAATGTCCTCGACGTCAGCTTTCGCATATTCGACAAATACATCGAAGTAGCGATCGCCATCGAAAATGCCCGTGTCGATCAATTCGAATTCCGGTGCTAGTTTTCCTCGACGCCGATTCTCTTCAACCAAGTGACCGTACGGAAACTCTCCCTGCGGATACTTGTACAAGTACTTCATGTACGAGTGAGTCGGCGTTGAGTCGAGGTAGAAATAGTATTCCTTGACGTCTTCTCCATGATTGCCCTCGTTGCCAGTCAGACCGAAGAGACGTTCTTTCAGAATCGGATCGCGTCCGTTCCAGAGTGCGACGGCGAAACAGATCTTTTGATGACGATCGGAGATTCCCGCAATTCCGTCTTCGTTCCAACGAAAAGCCCTCGACCGTGCGTGATCGTGTGGGAAGTAGTCCCATGCAGTGCCGTACGGACTATAGTCTTCGCGGACGGTGCCCCAGGCTCGTTCGCTGAGATATGGCCCCCAACGCTTCCAGTGTTTTGTGCGTTGACGAGCCTGTTCTAATCGCTCATCCTCCACAGTTAGTTTTTGCTGTTTGTCCGCTGCTATTAGCATGGTTGTTATTAAGCTTGCCGCACGCTGGTTCGCCCACATTCGGGACACGTATGTGCCTCCTGCACGACTCCACCAAACGCAGAATCGATTAGAGCCGTGTCGTCCGCGCTGTGGTCGATCTTCATCGCGTGATGATTCATTTCAACGCCGCAATCGGGGCAAATCATCTTCGGTTTATTCATCGTGACGTTCTCATTGAATTCGTTTCAGAAAATATTCTCGCCAACTGTCAGGCAATGCCTCAGTCGCGATTGCGCGTTGCATTAAATCGACGTTTTCCTTTTCGCTGCTATATAGTCGCGTGACATCTATAACCCTTACGCCAGAAGTGTTTTTCTCGATGAGTTCGAATTCATCACCCACTCCGACTTCGCCTTCTTTCAAAACTGAGAAATAGAAACCCGTGCGTTCGCTGATGAGAAACTTCTTAATGATGTCGCTCCGTCCAAACCGAATGCCGAGTTTGTAACAAGGCATTCGCGGTTGCGTGACCATCACTTCAGCCGATCCAATGCGAAACCTGGCACCGATATTGGTTTCCGTTTCGAGCAGGTCTTCAGTGGTAAAGTTCTCGCCGAATATTCCCCATGGCAAATCCATGTCCGGCAGCTCTTGTTTCCAGTATGGGTAGTGTTCGGAGGGATACGCGTAGACCGCTTTTTGAGGTCCACCATGCACGGAAAGATCTGACTGGCGGTCGCCGTCGAGATTTAATGTCCGAAGCGGTACGCGTCCGGCAACGGACTCTTTGAAAATGCCGGTCGAGACCGGTTCGCCGTTCCGCAGCACCAGCCGCGGCAAACCAACGTTAACTGAAAGAATTTTCATGGAAAGGTAATTTAAATCGAGACGTTCTCTCGTCCATAACGCAGTACTTTGCTCATCCAGATCAGTTCACCAAGAAACTTGTCGATGCGCTTTTCGTGTGTATCACGGTCCGTGATGTTTCCGGCTTCGTCGAAGAGTGCTTGTGCCCCTGAAAAGTTGCCGTCCCAAAAAATGGTAATGAGTCCGAGTTCACGCAGCACTGGTAACAAGCTTTGAATCACACGAGTGCCGCCGAACCCGCCGGCTGATACACCACAAATACCAACTGCTTTGTGGATGTACTCCTTCAGATTCGAATCGAGAATGTGCTTCAGCATTCCTGGATATCCGTGGTTGTACTCAGGAACTACCAGGACCAATCCATCAGCGCGCTCACACGTTTCGGAGAATTTCTTGTCCTTGATCTGCTCGCCAGCGTCGTCTCCCGAAAACTTCAGTTCTCCAATGTCGACGAACTCAGTCTCGACGCCTTTACGTTGTTTGACTTGTTCGAAAACAAACTTCGCAACGTTTTCACTCGCGCGGCCTTTCCGCACCGTGCCGAGAACTACCGGGATGAAAAGTGGTCGATTATTCATGATCCTATTTTTCAACTAACGCCATCACATGGCCATCGGGATCTCGAGCTAACAATCCTTTGCTGAAACCGAAATTCTTATCGCTTAGCGTCACAACGCCAGATGAAACAAACCGAGAGTTCTCCGCCAGCAATCGCTTTGCAAACGAATCCGCGGTGTTGACGATCAAAGTGGTTTGCCAGTGAAACAAGTCTGACGCACGCGCATCAGCAGGTATAGGTCGGCTATCACGCGGCGCAAGGTACTCGAGAAATTCGATGCCTGGCCCCCCGCTGCCAGCTCGAAGACTCGTAATGCGTAACCTTGCGCCGAAGACATTGTTCAGATGTTCTTGCTCTGTGCCGTAGTTCTCGCTGGTGCCTGCGATGCGCAGACCGAGCGCATCTCGATAGAACTTCAAACTCGCCTCTGTGTCAGCCACCACCATGGCGGTGTGATCGATTCCCAGAAACAGCTTGTCTTTCCTTTGCCATTTCTGATCACCTTTGTCAGGTGGAAACTGCAGGATTTCAAGCCAGTGCTTATCGGGATCACGAAAGTAAAAAGCTTCGATACCACCAGCGTTCTTGTTCCAGTCGGGCAAACGCTGTGGACCAGTGGAAGCATGTTCGACTTTGTGTTTACGCAACAGCGCGTAAGCCTTGTCCATGTCGCTCGTAATGATTGCAATATGCTGAAACCAACGATCATTGCTGCGCGAATCAATCGGAACCGGACGACCCTTCGGGGTCAGGTACTCAGTCAATTCGATCAATTCGTCGCCCAACTTCATTCGGACCACTCGCATACGTAGACCGAAGACGCCTTGTAGTCGTTCATAATCCTCGCCCGTAACTTCTACGTCAGAAACTTTTTCGAACGACAGGACTTTCGAGTAAAAGTCGACTGATGCATCTATGTCTGAAACAGTCATACCGATTGCGCCTACCTGCTCAACTAACGGAAGCAGTTTGTCACTTCCGGCATTGAGGAGGGGGACGCGCGCGCTGTTTAGAACGCGCGCGCCCATTGGCAGGTACTGGGCCGTCGTTGTCTGAACAATGACGCTCAGCGCAAGCAGTAAACCGAGAAGAGTTACTTTGGTCCGTTTCATTTCATTCGCTCCAGCAAGTGATCGCCGACGCGTAAGGCATTAGCCATGATCGTGAGCGCCGGATTCACGGCGCCGCTCGATGGGAAGAAGCTCGCATCGACCACGTAAAGATTGTCGACTTCATGAGCTTTGCAGTTGCGGTCGAGCGCGGAGGTCTTCGGGTCATAGCCAAATCGCACTGTGCCGTTCTGATGGGCGACTGCCGCCAGTGGCAGTCGCTGCCCCAGATAAAGATTCCGCGCAAACATACCTTGATGGCACTCATGGCCATGAACATCACAGTTCGTTTGCTTCATAGCCTTTTGCAACTGTGCCTTCAGCCGATCGTGGCCCTCGACATTGTTCAGTTTGTAACTGACGCGAATTTGGCCATCACGATCGACAGTCACGCGGTTATTTGGGTCAGGTAAGTCTTCAGAAGTCAGCCAGAAATCAAGTGAGTGCTTCGCCATCAAATCGAGCGTCCATCCTGGCGCTATCGCAGGCGCACCGGCTCTCAACGTGTCAGCATCGAGCTTGCCGACGAAGGAGATGTGGCCCATCGGGTAATCCCAATCCTTTGAACCGAAATAGAAGTCATTAATCGCCAGGGTCTTTTGAAAGACAGTTGGATTGGGACATTTGGAGAGGGCCATCAAAACGGAGTTGATATGGCCCATGTAGTGACGGCCCACGACGTCGGAGCCATTTGCCAGGCCGTTCGGATGACTGTCATTGGCCGAGCGCAACAACAACGCGGCCGAGTTCACTGCACCACACGAGACGACGACGACATCGCCTGAGTATTCTTCACGCCTGCCATTCCGCTCAACGATCACTTTGCTGACTTCGCGCGCGTTACCATTAGTTTCCAGACGCATAACCTTTGTGTTGGTAACCAGCGAGACGTTCTCGTACTCGAGCGCCGGGTCAACACAGATTGTCTGCGCATCAGACTTAGCACCAATCAAACACGGATGGCCGTCGCAGGTGTTGCAACGAATGCACGGACTCTTTCGCCCGTTGTTTTCGTTGATCCTGATTCCCAGTGGAACGTGAAAAGGTTTTAGACCGGCTCTCTCGAGATCATCGTGCAGGTGTTGAATGCGTTGCTCGTGACTTACTGCCGGATACTTGTAAGGCGCGCTGGCCCAGGGGTCAGTAGGATCCTCACCTCGATTGCCGTGTACCTGATAGAGATGTTCGGCTTCCGTGTAATACGGTTCCAGTTCCTCGTAGCTGATGGGCCAGGCCGGCGAAATGCCACCGTGATGACGAATCTCACCGAAGTCTTCTTTGCGCAAACGAAACAGTGCCGCGCCGTAAAACTTGGTGTTGCCACCGACGTAATAATTGGTATGCGGGTGTAGCTCTTTCCCGTCGCTGTCGCGCCACGCTTCTTTCGTGTTGTACTTGCCTTCAAGATTGACCGCGCGCGTGCTCCAGTTGTCCTTTTCCCGCGGTACATAATCTCCACGTTCAAGCAGCAGGATCTTCTTGCCCGACGGCGCTAGCTTATACGCTAGCGTGCCGCCACCCGCGCCCGTGCCGATGATGATTACGTCGTAGTGATTGTTGCTGGTCATGGTGACACTCCGTCTGGGTGGAGTTACTTCATATTCATCGACTGCACCGAGTCAGTCATCAATGGAGCTGTGCCGAAGTTCACACTGAACCGCTTGCACCAGATCGTCACCGCGCGATACTTCGTCAGGTCTGCATTAGCCGGCAGGTCGTAATTCTGATCGCCGATGTTGCCCTTCAAGGAGCCGACGTCGATGAAACCTGCTTTGGTTACCGCCTCGTTGTTTTTAGCGTCGTCGGCTGCGACGAGATAGACGTGCACATCTGGACCGTTCGAGGTTGCAAAATCTGTCAGCCGCAGCGTCTTCTTTCCATCTGCGAGTTGAAACACCGTAGCAGTGCCTTTGGTCTCATGCGCACCACTATGAAATTGTCCGCTTGCCAGCTTGTTGCTCGCAGCCGACGCTGTGGGAAACTGTTCGTTCACTTTTTGATCAATAACGAGCCGCTCCGGACGTAACGTGTACCAACCTACGATTGCGCCAATGGCAATTGCCAAAACAACTATGATCCTTCTCGACATAAGCTAAGCTCTCCTTTAATTACTGTTTGAATTCAGTAGCCTTGCAACTGGTTAGTCGAGTGTGTGGGTGTTTCCTTACACGAATTTTTTGAGAAATCATGCGAATAGCTATTTTTGGAACAGGTGGCGTAGGTGGGTACTTCGGTGGGCGACTGGCACAAGCTGGCGACGACGTCACCTTTATTGCTCGTGGCGAGCACTTACGTGCGATCAAAGCCAGTGGACTGAAGGTTGACAGTCGTACTGGAGACTTCGTCGTTTATCCAGCAAAAGCGACGCATGACGTTAAAGTAGTCGGCGAAGTTGATCTAGTGATTGTTGGAGCGAGACGTGCTTGAAGCTGCGCCGCAAGATGACCCTTGCCACATCCGTCGATGCCACTAACCCCAACAAGCAGGCTGCGAATGGCAGAAATGATCGCGCGTCGCTCTAAGATTTTTCGAATTACTTCGTCGTTACCAATCATGTATCTACCGGTCCGCGGCTAATGAGTCTCCAAGCGTGAATAGCGCTGCCCCAAGGAGTACTACGTCTTTCAGGAGGAAGCCGCCCGATCCGGAGAGCGCTGGAAAGCCGCCGAGACTCTTCTCCCAAGCCGGAAGCGAGAATAAGAACGTAAGTGTCGTCAGAAACGTAAGCACTGCCAGTACACTACCTATCGCTGATAACTTTGAAGATAGAGGACGAATTGCTATCAGCGCTGCAGCGATCAGTTCAGCCACCCCGATAACGTTCGACGTTGCTTGCACACTGAAAACCCTGTACATCCAACTCATTAACGGACTGGTCTCAACAAGAGACTTGATGCCTTCTGCTTCATAGGCAGTGAACTTCATCGCACCGATCCAGCCGAGTACGAGCACCAGGCCGTATCGAATTAAGAATGCTCCCAACTTTTCAAAAGCATTCTTTGCCGTGGAGATTGTTTGAATTTGCGCAACCATTCGAGACACCTCATGCGTTAGTCGATCTAGGTAGCCGAACCTTACATCGGAGGACCGTCAGAAACGCGCTTCCAGGTCGTGATTTCGGTCATCCAGCTCTTGTTCTTGCGGCGCTCAAAGGATGCCTTGAAATGCGGAGTCGCTTTGTGCTCTTCCAACGCTTGCGGATTGCGCCACATCTCAAAGCGCATGAAATAGTTTTTGTTGGTTGGCGATTGGTAGAGATCGTATCTGAGATTGCCCGGCTCTGCTCGCGTGGGCGCGGTAGTTGAAAGCAGCTCAGTCAGCAAATCCTGTTCGCTTCCTTCTGATCCTCGAATAAACGTAACCGCGGTGAGTAAGTCAGCTTCACTCGGCATCGACTTAGCCGCCGGATTCATTTCAATCAGGAGCCCATGCGCATCTGTGTCGCCGATATTCTCAGAGGCATGCGTTAAAGCATCACCGTAGAAGACCTCACCCGCTTTGGCTTCGCGAACTCGCGTACTGCCATCGGGAAACGTGAAGCGAATCTTGAACGGTGTGAGGACGTAAGTGACTGCGGCTGGATGGGCGTGAAAATCTTCCTTCGCGCCCTTCCTCAATTGAAAGTCGAGCACGCGGACACGTTCGTTCTCCAGAACCACTTTGTAATTATCCGGATAGAGCGGCACTGGGTCCTGCGCCATTGCTGCTCCCGCAAACAGCATTAAAGCGAACACGCTGAGAAATATTTTTCTGAAGTTCATCACAGACCTCCGATTCGTCCATTCGTAAATGTAAAGACTTTCACGTCGCCCAATCTTTTGAAGCCTTGAACAGTGGTCCCGACTCCCCTCGTCCGCAACCGGACTCGATAAACTAGCGTGTTTGACGTGATGAAGAGTGTCGAGCCATCTTCACCCCACGCGCAGTTTCCGGTCGGCGTTCCTAGATCGAAGCGGCCCAGCAACCTACCGTCAGGCGCGAAGATGAATAAGCCACCCGGCGCAGCGGCGAAGATGTTGCCGAACACGTCAACCTTTAAGCTGTCGGCCACTCCGGGGCGGCCTTTGGATTCTTCAGTCCCATCAAATAGAACCCTTCCGGGCAATAGCGTGCCGTCTTTCTTCACGTCAAATACGAACCAGAGGGCGCGCGCTGATTCGGCGACGTAGAGCTTTTTCTCATCAGGAGAAAACGCAATTCCATTTGGTGCTTTGACTTCGGTTGTCAGCAACGTTAACTTGCCATTGCGCGAAAGACGGTACACACCTTGAAAGGGTAGCTCCTTTTGTGGATCGTCGAACGTTTTCGGTAAACCGAAAGGCGGGTCCGTGAAATACAGATCACCATTTGATTTGAAGATTAGATCGTTTGGACTGTTGAGACGTTTGCCCTGATAGCTATCGACTAGCGTAATGCGGGTTCCATCTTTCTCGAGACGGCTAATGCGTCGATCGCCGTGCTCGCAGAATACAAGTCGCCCTTCTTTGTCGAATGTCAATCCATTTGATCCGGGTTCGCGGCCACTGAAGGGTTCGGTCCCACTGTACCCGCTTGGTTGCAAAAAGACGTTGGTTCCTTCTCCGGCTTTCCACTTCATGATTCGATTATTTGGGACATCTGAGAAGAGCAGGAAATTGCCTGCACGATTCCAGACAGGACCTTCGGCCCACGCGAAGCCACTTGCGACCTGTTCCAACTCGGCGTTGGCCGGAACGATCTCGTCGAGTCGTGGATCAAGACGTACGATCGCGGGCACTGATGATGTGTTCGAGACAACAGGGCGCACACCGGCAATGTTAAGAGGAATGCGATAGAGACCTGAGCGGGCGCATAGATACAGTGTTTTGCCATCAGCATCGCCCCAGGCCATGTTGTGTACATGGCGTGGCGTAATGATAGTCCCGAGGTGTTTGCCTTCCGGTGAGATCACCCATAAGCCACCGGGAGCAGACACATAAAGATTGCCTTTTTGATCGACTTTGATTCCGTCGAGGCCGTCTTCACCCGCCGCATTCGTAAAATCAAAAAAGAGTTTTCCGTTTTTAAGCGTTCCGTCCGGCTGCACTTCGTACCGCATGATTGCTTTGTGCCTGTCGCCGATTTCACCGACCGGCTCATCTTGTTTGCGCAACTCCTGACCCGTGAGCGAACGTGGCCAGTTGCCGACGTACAAATACTTCTCATCTGGCGACAAAGCGATTCCGTTTGGTCCAGTGAGATCCTTGCTCGCAAGTTGCAACTTGTCTTTGTAAATCGAGTAGACACCACTGAATGGAAGCTGCTTGCGTACATCATTGAACAACTTGGGAAAGCCAAATGGCGGATCAGTAAAGAAGAGGGTGCCGTCTGATCGATAGACCAGATCGTTCGGACTATTAAGCCGCTTGGCTTGATAGCTGTCAGCCAGCACGGTTTGTGTCCCATCGTTTTCTTCCCGGACAACTCGATGATTGCCGTGCTGATTAATGGTCAGGCGTCCCTGGGGATCGAGCGTGAGCCCGTTTGAACCGGGCTGACCGTACTCAGCGATGTCCGCACCGGAATAACCACTGGGTGTGCGAAACACTTCAAGCTTGCCGTCCTGATTTCCGTTAGGCGTGTACTTGTAGATCGTGTTGGCATTCGGGTCACTGAACAGCACGTAACCGCCATCTTTATTGATCCAAACAGGACCTTCGGTGAACTTGAAGCCATCAGCAAGTTTGAACACCTTTGGGTTAGGGCCCACGATTTCATCCATCGCCGGATCATTGCGCACGACTTCGACGTTCACTTCGCTTGGCGTCAGTGCCACCGGGCCAGGCTCAGTTTTGTAGAATGCGAGCCTTGCGTAACGTATGTAGATGAAGTTCGTCGGCGGGTTTGAAAGTGGACCATTTACGCCGAAAATTGCGAGCTGAATCCGTTGGCCCGGTTTCACATTGCGCCCGACAACTAAATTATTCTGCGCATTCCAACCGGCAATCACTGATCCTCCGGATTGACCAAACGCTCGAGATAATTCGCCATCAACCCAAATCTCAGCATAATCATCCAGTGAAGTCTCAAAGACGGCAGTGGATCCGGTTGGATCGAAGTCACCGATGCGTTCGGGAATTGTCAGCTTGATGCGGTACCAGTTGAAACCTAGTCGACCGTTACCGCGCCGTTGATCCAAAGTTGTTGGGACAATGACTTCCCACTTTGAATCGTCGAACTCCGCACCACCGGCGTGTGGTGTGTAGTCGTATGTTTTGACCGCTACGCCGGTCGGCTGCTTGTCTGGCCCGGGTCCACGAAAATCGGCTTCGATGATTTTCGTATCGCTATAGCGCCATTCGCCTTTAACGGCTTTCACACCATCAGCGGATCCAAGGTCTATCGTTGCGTCCGGCTTCCCGGTCGGAACCTCGGCCGTGGTCTTCACAGTCGCCGATGCATGGCTCATGTTCGAAGAAAGCGAAACGTAAACCGATGCAAGCAGGATAATCAGAGTTGCGACTCTGAGCGCTGGCGTGAACAGATTCATTATCTTCATCGTTTAACTCCAGTCTGCCTTAACGAACCTTGATCGTGTAGTACAGGAACTCCCCGTTAACTTCCTTGAACCAGTGTGGCGTGTTGTTCGGCACGATAATTACCTGGCCCTTTGATAACTGCCGCGTGACGCCACCTTCTATTCGCGAGCCTCGCAGCTCGTCAGGCGCGATCTCTTTGGCATCCGCCACCGTTCCGCCAGTGACGAACGTCGCCTTGCCTTCCATCACGTAAATGATGTCAGTGTCGAGCGTGTGGATCTCAGCGAGGCCAGGCTTATCCCGGCGGCTGGTGTGGACCATGTAATTGCGATCGTTTCCGTCAAGCAGGACTGCACCGGCAGAAAACGACGTGCTTACTTGTGTTGCATCGAAGAAGAGCGCCTCAGGTTTGTTTGCCTGCGACATGCCGCTCATCTTCGCTTCCGAGAGCACATTAGCGCCCGCAAGTGCGAACTCCTCGTCTTGTTGCGCGCTGGCAGCTCCGCTTACGCCGACGCCGCCAACTATCTGGCCATCGACCATGATCGGAACGCCACCTTGTAACGGCGTAAAGAAGGCATCGGGCAGTGCAACCATTGCGGTGCGACCGTTCTTGATGATGTCCTCAAACGCTTTCGTAGGTCGTTTGAAAAGCACTGCTGTCCGTGCTTTTCCGATGGAGATATTTGCGCCGGCCGCGAAGGTTCCATCCAGTCGTTCGAGCGCCATCAAATTGCCGCCCTCGTCAACCACGGCGATCACGCCGCCCGGTGCATTGTTCTTCTTCGCATAAGCTACTGCGCCGGCAATCACTTTTTTCGCGCCGTCAATAGTCAGCGTCTTTTTTTCAACTGTCTGCGCGTTTGCGAAGACCGCCGCGCTCATGACAATCAAAGCTGTGAATGCAATCCTGATACTCGCTTTCATGGGTTACATGCCTCCTTTAGGTGTAATGGTGATGCGGAAGAACTCCTTGTTCTTTGCGGTCCAGCGGGCATCATTAACGCGATGAACCACGCCATTTTCAGCGTCGCCGGTGTTCGTGCCCTTTTGCCGTGGTCCCTGATTTGGACCAATGCCGATCTCTTCATTCTTCTCGGTGCCGGCGTCCCACAAGTAGAACTGATCCGTGATGTCGCCATTTACTGGTTTGCCTTTGCTGTCGAAGAGGGCGATGCCGTTTGCGCCCGGAGCGTAGAACCAGTCATTCGACTGCCCAAACATCTGCGCCATGAAAAACCTCATTCCGGGCACGGCGTTAACTGTAAACTCGTATGACTCACCGGGGCGGATTGGACCAGCAGCCATTGCGCCGAGCGGCGTATTGAAAACGCCGTGCAGATTGGAACTGTGGTGCATCGCCATCAGCGAGGCCACTAATGCTGACGGGTCTCCATCTTCCGCTTGCATCTCGAGACCGTTCTTGGGCGCGGGTTTTCCTTCAGTGAAAAATGCTGCTTTCTTATCGCTAAGCACGAACATTCCGGGTGATAACGCAAACGGAACCTTCGCACCGTTCGAAGCCGTCATACCTTCCGGATTAGAGATGTTTTCCACGCGAACCATGAATTTCGTTGGTTCACTCTTTCGCGTTGCGACTGCAACCGTGAACTGGCTCAGATAACAAACAGTCAGCAGCGCCAGGCCAATTGCGAGCTTTCGATGTTTCACGATTTCAATTCTCCTTTATTGTTCAGTTACAAAGTTGCATCGAAAGATGCAACGCTTGTTGTTATGGTGATGTAGCTTTGCGCAGGCGATTGCTCGCCTCACGTTTAGTCGCCGGTAAACTTCCGCCGCCAGCAACATTCCGAGAGGCGGCGCGACGAAATAGATCCACAGTGACATCCAAATATGAGCGCCGACTGCGGAACTGAACGTCCGCGCGGGGTTCATACTCATGCCCGAAATTGGGGACTCGATCGTTATGTAAGTTGCGACAAGAGCCCCTGCGAACACCCCTGTCCACCGTGCCAAACGTTGGGTGTTAGAAACAGCGAGAACAATCGACATCAGAATGAAAGAGATCAGAACCTCGGCAAAAAACGCGACCTTTGGTCCACGTGGGCCAGGGAGTGTTGCTGCATAATTGACCGATTGATGCGCGACCAACTTACCGAGCGTGAACGATGCGAGCATTACGCCCGCGATACCGCCGGCGAATTGAAACAGTGTGTAGAAGGCTGCATCCCACGCTTCGATCTTGCCGAGCCGGAAGAATGTCCAGGTAACTGATGGGTTGAAGTGCGCTCCGGACCGCTTACCTAATGGTGAAAAGATGATGGCCATTGCCGTCGACCCCATAGCCGTTCCCATCATGAGTCGTCGCAGCACACCATCCTGAATCGTTTGAGTTAGCGGTGATGACGGGTGATACAACAAAACAGTGAATACGCATGCAGAAAACATGAACAGACCCAATTCGGTCGCTTCCATCAGATATTCGGGCCAGTGCTTCCTAAAGGCATCGCCCATTCGACTGGACCATCGAACCGAACTTTCCGATGCAGGTGTCGTGGTCCACGTGTCCGGTAGCATCATTCGCTGGCGCAAAATGTCGAATGCACTGATACTGTTTTGATTAGTCAGCTCCATCAGTAAACACCTCGTGTACTGACAGGTAGTCGGTTGTTGTTGCTATTCCTTACAGAGGTCTTCGCAGAAGTTTTCTGAGGAAGTTGAGCTGTTCCAGATAACGCGCGCACCACGTACAAACGATCAGGTGCAATTTGAGGTGGAGCTGCTCACGGACACTGAGCGGCCGTTCCATTGATTCGGCCATGAGGGGAACCATCTCAAGGCACGGTTGCTGCGATCGAAGAAGACGGCGTCTGAGAATGCGTCAGGCCTTTAAATACACTTTCAAGATCGCCTTCATTCGATCACAAGAACTGAATTAAAGCCGCCAAATTTGTCGGGTGCTTTCATGCCGTTGCTCGGGTCTTCGATCCAACGCCGGTCATTAACGATGAACTTGTATTCAAAACGTCCGGTTCGCGGAACGACGATATCCGTGGACCAAAGACCGGAAGCATTTCGCTTCAGCGGTGTAGCGACTTCACTCCACCCATTAAAGTCACCTGCCACTGCAACACTCTCAGCAATGTCATCGTGAAAAATGAATAGCAATCGGCCATTCTCCACTCGCGGTGGTTTGCATCCCACAACGTTGAGCGCGTGCTTTTCGGTTCGTGCCAATTCCACAGCGCGCCTGGCATTGACCACTCCATATCCCTGACGAATCACAGGCTGGGTCGCGATACGATCGGCTGTTGAGATCAAAATGTTCTTGATTGCACCCGGCGTTAACGCCGGATTTGCTTGAATCATTTGGGCCACAATAGACGTTACAATCGGCGCTGCGAAAGATGTTCCATCAACGTGCTGGTAATGCGTAGCTACGATCTTCTCTTGCTTCAAAGCAGCCTCGACGTATGATCGAATTTCTGTCGCATCTGAGTTCCAGAGTTGCTCAGGAAGCTCCGCTGTTTCTTCCAGCTCACGTGCCAAACCTGGGAGTTGATAATCTGCCGCTCCTGCCAAACGAGATAACGCTTCAGCTCGTTCATGAGATTTAGTTCCCGGTAATATCGGCGCAGCGACCCACATTGCAGGTGCAACGATCTCGGGCTTGACTGTGCCATCTGCGGTGATACCAAAATTCGACTGATATAGACCGAAATCATTTCCGCTCAACTGATTATTATCCGAATAGCCACCTACTGTGATTACCGAAGGCGAATTAGCCGGCGGAATCGAATGATGGCCCTCACCTCCGGAATTTCCCGCAGCGGCTACAACTACGATTCCGTGGCTGATTGCTTCCTCGGCCGCTTGGTCGATAATGCTTTTCGAACAGGGAACATCTTCGTCTCCGCCCAACGAAATATTCAGCACTCGAATGTTGTAACGCTCGCGATTAGCAATCACCCAGTGAATACCGCGCGCGATGTTTTCCTCGCTTATGCGACCACGTTCACTTGCCTTCACCAATACGAGTTTGCATTCGTGCGCCAATCCCCGATAAAGGCCGTCGCTGAGGTGCCCATTGCCGGCTGCGGCAACCGATGTTTGTGTCCCGTGCCATTGCCAGGCCTCTACTTGTTCAGTAGAAGTCAACGAGAGACGCTCTCCAGCTACGTCGTGATAAGCGATGACGCGACTCATGGGTGTCACGAGATCCGGATGCGGATAAAACCCGGAATCCAGAACGGCGACTGTTACACCCTTGCACGTATACTCCGGATTTGCATGTAGCCTGACCGGCGTAGGGATAACTGCAAACCGATTGGGCGCGTGGTGATGATCGTGGTTTGAAGAGTCCATTAGTTTCTCGCATCCTCCAGAAGAAAAACGGTCGCCCTTGCCCATGAGAGCGTTGCTCAATAACTCCTTACGGGCCAAGACAAACCGCCTCCCTTCCACACGTTTGTCGTGCGGGCGGAGCAAACCTTACAAGTCTGGTTTGTTTACTCTTGATTAGTGAGGCGGCGCCGGATTCGTTCGCGCGCTTCATTTGAAAGAGTTGCGCTGGTCATCGGTTCTGAAATTTGGGCGGCATGAGCACGGGATGTGTCGCGAATGAGATGCAGATGTTCCATGTACCACTGGCACCAAACGCAGATCCACAAATGAATTTTGAGTTTGATTCTCTCGCCAACCGTTAGCGGCCGTTCCATTGATTGTGAGATCGTCTCGACCGTTTGCTGGCACGTCGGCAAAGTGCGCAACAGCCGGAAGCGAACAGCGTGCTTGAGTTTGTCGGAGAGTTTCAGCGCCATATCACTGTTCGCGTTTGAACCAGTTTACTTCCAGACAATTCCGCAAATGCAGCCGGGCACGGTGAAGCATGACCCAAAGGTTGTTTACTTTGATGCTCAAAATCTCGCAAATTTCTTCGCTTTTAAGACCCTCCACCTCGCGCAGTGTGAAAGCACTGACCGTACGCTTCGGCAATGGCGAAAGACAGTCGTTAAAAACCTTCCAGAAATCGCTCCTTTCCATCAGCTCAGCCGGAGTTGCATGCCAATCGTTTGGCGCATAATCGTTGTTCCAGTGCCCTTGCCACTCATCAGGCCTCTTAAAAAACTCCCGGTGCTCTGGCCCTTCGTCAGGTTCCTCTCCGATTGGAGCCTCACGACCGACGCGCCGAAAGTGATCGATGATCTTGTGTTTTAGTATTCCAACGAGCCAGGTTCGCTCCGAGCCTCGTCCTTCAAAGCTTTCGTACGCTTTCAATGCCGCGAGAAAAGTCTCTTGCACTGCATCTTCCGCCACGATATCGTCGCGCAGTCGGAAGACGGCGTATTTGAAAAGATAGTCGCCGTGATCGTCCAGCCAACGCTCAGGATCTGGAGACTGGTAGGGGGACTTAGCCTGTGCCTCGCTCATGGGGAATCGGGTTCAGTCTTTAGCGAACAGCTCCTTGCGACTTGCCAAACACTTTTATCTAAGCTATCAAGCCGGTACCAAAGTTCCTGGGCGAGTAGAGTAGTGCATCACATGTTTTAGCAGCAAACCACGAATCGCTTCTTTGGGATATTTACAATCAATGGACCAACACCCATGAGCGCAAAGACCTGTCGAGATTGCGGCAATGTGCTGGAACAAACCGCGCGCGGCTGCCCTAGGTGCGCACTGAATTTTGAGGCTGAAAACATGATTGATCGGTTCATTTGGCGCCGTGTTCTGCCGAGTCTGGCTCTTGCTATTTTCGCGGTAATCGCCTTAACTTTATTTGTTGCGCTAACACAAATCACATAACCATTACGTGACTTCATTCCCTCATTAGTCGCGCTGAATCGCTGAAACTTACACACCGAGTCACAGTCTGACGCCAAATTATGTAGCGTGACCTTGGGGTTGGTGCTCCCAAGTACCGCAAGAACTGCGCAGAGATACGTGAAAAACCTGAGTATTTTTGAAGGTTTGGAATGGTACGAGGGCGAAGGTTTTGGCAACTCGTCGTGAGCCCGATTCTCTAATTTGTTGTAAGTCTTTGAATTTATGCGGATATTGGTAGCGGGGGGCGGGATCGAACCGCCGACCTTGGGGTTATGAAAGCGCCCTGAGTATTATGCAGATTTTGACATCCGTTCCCATAACTTTAACATTCCTTACTTGCCGCCGTTACAGAGCAGTTCGAGTTTGCACCCGTTGACATGCTTTCGCATCGATTTTCATCGAGTCACGTGACCGTAGCGTGACAAAATTCTTTCCCTTACACTTCGAGTTTCTTGAGAGCCGCTCCCAGATCTTCTGGCAATCCTGCGCGTTTCTCTAACGATGGCCACAGTTCTAAAGCATTGCGCATAGCGTCTTCAGTAAGAGTCACCGCTCTCAAATCATCATGCAGATAGTGACGTCTTCCGCAGTTTAATGCGTCACACGATCTTCGGATTCCAAACCCACACTCTCTCCATGAACAGGTTCGACCGATATACGTCCCTCTTGGATCCGCGAGGAAAATGTCTGCGCCTCGGTTCAACTGCTGCGCTCTTCCCTTAATCTTGCGACCCAGGCGAGCGAGCGGCTCAAGGTCAACATCATCATCGACCGCGACTAGGTAATCAATGTCTTTGGGATCTTCTTTGCTGGTTGTAATCGAACCGAGCAACGAAACGCGGCGGACACCCGAAAGCTTTGTTACCGACGCTACAAACCATGGCAAGTGTGAAAGCAATTGCTCGCGCATATCATTTGCCGTTTCTATTGCGTTCAGCTACCTGGGGACGGACCGTTCGGAGCTTTCGCGTTGCCAGCCTCTCTTCGGCGAGAGCTTTCATGCCTTCGCTCGGTTCAGCGAACAAGTCGCGCTTGGCAGCGCGCTTCGTTTTGGTTTTGACTGACCGTTTTACCACTCTTCCGCCGATATCCATGTCGTAAGGTAGTCCAGGTCGCGCTTCGGCGTAAATCTATGCGGGCCTTTCAAATCTAAAATCACGGCGAAAGAGGAATCCCGCCGAAGTTGTGTTGTCCGCACTGAAGACTAAAAACTTAGACAGTAGACTGGCTGAGGCTCTGCCGTGGGTACTGTTAGAGCAGCCAGAGTTGGACTGCCAGTGGTTGATGAGCGCAGCCAAGGTAAGTGATCTTCAGAACAAACTCGGTTTTCTAACAAACGTTGCGCGACGGCTTGCTGAGAAACTAGGAAAGAATGAGACCGCAATGTTGTTGAGCGCGAGGAGTCAGCCCTGGAGCGATCTCGTTTGGTACGAGAAGAAACTTTATGTCACGATTCTCTAACGCAGGCGGAAAGACGGTGGCTCAAGTCGAATGATCTGACGAAGCCAGGCATTGGAATTTGTTAACAGATCTTTCACCTGAACGCTTAAGCCATGCCCGCTAAATCCATTCCTGAGCCATGGTCAAAGCAATGAAGTCTGGAAAAGCGAGAACTTACAATCGGAAGGTTAAGAAGAGCAGCGGCAATGTCTTCGCGCCGATCTCGGTTTCCAAGATGCGGAAGAGCGTCGCTTGAAAGCAAAATTAGCAGCCAGGATTGCTCAACTGATTGGAGAGAAGGGTTGGTCCGAAACTCAGACCAGCGCTCGGATACAACCCTCAGAGCTTTTACGTCTCCAGCGTGGCCAGCTTGCCGACTTCTCTACACATTTCTTGAGGGCCGTTCTAAATACTCTCGGCGCGTAGCTGTAGCATTCTCACGGTTCGTATTTGACCAGCAATCACAAGTTTGTCTGCTGTGTGATCGACGCTTGACACTGTGTCCAATACCGTATTAATTGAGCGAGTTCAATTTGCCGTCCACTTCGGAAGGACAATTTGGAAACACAAGTCCGAACTCCCCAGCTAGTATTCATGCAGCCGCAGCGCCTCGTTGTGCCTCTGTTTCAACGTCGGTATGTCTGGAAGCAGCAGAGTCAGTGGGAACCACTCTGGAATGACTTTGCTCGTGTTGCAGATCGACTTTTGCAAGAGCCCGCAATAAAGCATCAACCTCACTTTCTGGGAGCTGTGGTATTGCAACAAGTCCAAAATCCAGTTGGCTTGATGCAGACTCGCACAATTATTGATGGTCAGCAACGTCTAACAACGCTTCAACTTCTGCTTGACGCCTTGCGTCGAATCAAATCTCAAGAAGATCAGCGCCACGATTCTCAAGCTTTGCGACCGTGACCTATTCTCTTGGCTCGACACGGCACAGAAGCCAAAGAAGAGCGAAATCCATCGAGCGGCAATGATTGTCGCCGATCGTCGGTGTGGAACTGCGAGTGACCCCATTATCCGCAACGCTCAGGAGCGAAGACAACTCGCGGCAATTAAGAAGTGGTTAGAGTCTCGCGGCTATAAGTACGCCGGGACTGGCTTGACGTTCGATCAACTAGCTCCGGCAACCTTCTCAATCGCATGAATGCCCCGGTTAAGCTTGAGGACGGCATCAAACAGATCAATATCCCAATCGATGCTGTGATCATGCCCAAAAAGTCGAAGGCCGGAACTTTTCCGCTCTTGAAGCAAAGTCCGCCGGCGACTTTACGAATACAAACAAGCGCAGGAAAGAGGAAGCGGTTAAGATTGCGCAATTGCGAAGAACGTACGGCCCACAAGTGCAGTTCATTCTTTTCCTCTGTGGTTATTTTGACAGTGGATATCTTGGCTATGAAGCGGCTGAAGGAATAGACTGGGTTTGGGAACACCGCATCGATGATCTGAAGAAGTTTGGATTGTAAAATGCAGCACGTCGAACACATCGAAGCCTCACGTCTCAAGGTTCAAAAACACCTCGATTCCTCCAAGACCCAAGCGGAGCGAAACAAGCTCGGCCAGTTTGCGACCCCTGGCCCATCAGCAATTGAGATTTTGGAATATGCGCGGAAACTCCTTCCGCCAAATGCAAAGGTTCGCTTTCTTGATCCGGCATTCGGAACTGGATCGTTCTATTCCGCCTTGCTGAAAACTTTTCCGCGCGCGCGAATCAAATCCGCAGTCGGATACGAAATCGACGAGCGCGTTGCGGCGAGTGCTGCTGAACTTTGGAATGATGAGTTGCTGCAACTAACGAATGCTGATTTTACCAAGGAGCCAGCGCCTTCATCTGATAGAGAGCGAGCGAATTTACTAATTTGTAATCCGCCGTATGTCCGTCATCATCACCTTTCGAATAATGACAAGAATCGACTAAACGTCGCGGTACGCCAAACACTTGGCATTAATCTGAGTGGGCTCTCAGGCTTGTATTGCTATTTCATGGGCCTATCGCATTCGTGGTTGGCGGAGGACGGGTTAGCTGCATGGTTGATTCCAAGCGAGTTTATGGATGTGAACTACGGACGCGCCATCAAGGATTATCTGCTCAATCATGTGACTCTTATTCGCATCCACTGATTCGATCCTTCAGATGTTCAGTTCGATGATGCTTTGGTTTCATCCGCAGTTGTTTGGTTTAAGAAAGCAAAGCCTGTTGCAGATCACACAGTAGACTTCACTTTTGGAGGAAGTCTCTTAAAGCCCGCAGCGTCTTCCCATGTTTCTTTGAATCTCTTGCGCCAAGCCGGTAAGTGGACTCGGTTTCCTCATTATGGAAACCATGAGCAAGAATCCGAAGATGGCATTAAGCTATCGGACTTATTCACGATCAAGAGAGGAATTGCTACCGGAGCGAACAAGTTCTTCATCTTGTCACCTGAAAGAGTTGCCGAATTACACCTACCCAAGAAGTCCTTAATTCCTATTCTGCCGAGTGCCAGATATCTAACTTCGGACGAGATTCTGGCCGACACTCACGGCGATCCAATCGTCGAACGCAAGCAATACTTGTTGTCTTGCAAATTGCCAGAAACTGAAGTTGAAGCGAAATACCCGTCGCTCTGGAGATATCTGGAGAGCGGCAAGCAGGAGGGTGTTAACGAGAAGTATCTTTCACAACACCGCTCACCCTGGTATTCGCAGGAGGAACGTGAGCCTCCTCTATTCCTTTGCACCTATATTAATCGCAAGAGCAAAACAAACGGCGAAACGTTTCGCTTCATACTCAATCACTCAAAGGCAATCGCCGCGAATGTGTACTTGCTTCTCTACCCGAAGAAACTACTCGCAGAAGCAATCAAAGCCCAGCCGGAACTGGTCGATTCTCTGTGGCAGGCTCTCAAATCAATCAGACCGGAATCTCTTAGAAACGAAGGTCGAGTTTATGGCGGTGAGTTGTACAAAATGGAGCCGAAGGAACTTGGCAATGTTTCTGCCGAAACAATTCTCTTAAGCGTGCCAACGCTTTCTGCTAGAGCAACTCTTCAAAGAGCCCTCTGGTGATATCCTGTTACAAATTCACTCATAGCAAATTGAACTCTTCAATTTCACCAGTGTTTAAGTTGTACTGACCAATTCGACTCTCGCCAGTCGAACACTCACAACAAAATCCCACAAACAGGAAAACAGCCACTCACGCGAGTGGCCGTAAATACTTCATTCTGGCTTCCTCATGGGCTTATCTAAATTGACGTCATAACTACGTCGCAAGCGTTTGGGAAAAATTGCTGTTGCCAGAGCAAAACACTGAAAATCCCAATGAGCACTTGGTTCTGGCAAGGTAGTTTTGCTATTGACTTCATCCGGTTCACGCATATTAATGCGCGCACTCGCCACACGATTAGTGTTTGTGTTTGAAAAACTTCTCAACCAAGCCAACGAAAGGACGAATTCACATGCGCCTCAGAATGCGTCTCATTGTGCTATCCTTCATTCTCATCCTTGCTACGTTCACTACTGGAACTAAGGCCGATATCGAGATCGAACTCAGTGCCTGTACCGATCGTTGTGATAGAAACTACATCGCATGTTGCCAGCAGGCAGGAGGTGGTAATTGCCCCCCGAGCTGCGCGAACGAACAGATCACGTGTTACGGTAAGTGCAATTGATCGTGGGTGACACTTCGAGATTACGCATAAGAGTTGCCGCGTGTGCGGTGATGCTAGCCAATGCTGTACTCTGTGCCGCGTCTCAGCAAGATTATGACTACAGATCACTGGCAGTTGAATCAGTTCTCACTTCGGCGCAAGAAGCTCACAAACTTTCCAACATTGAAGAGCGAATATCCTTGGTCATTGCGGCCGCAAAGATTCTTCCGACTTCACATCGACGCGAAGCCATCGCCTTGCTCGAACGTAGCTTACAGGACGTAAAGGATTGGAACTCAACCGAGAAGAAAGCCCGGGTTGACCGCTTCACCGCAAACCGCTTGTATAGCGATCTGCTAGCCGCGTACGCTAAGTTGGACCCTGAGCGTGCGTTGGCGCTCCAACAAAATATAGACCACAACGAAGAACCTCCGGGCGATGGTCACAAGTATTTAAGAGCCGGTGGAAAATGGAGTGCTGAAATCCTGGCCCGCCGCGGGCCGGCTGACCAAGCCGCAGGCCTGGCGCTTTCTCTAATTGACGCTGATCCGGAACGCGCCTTTTCGCTACTGGTGCAAAGCGCCAAAGACGGAATTGTTTCCAACTCCGTTAATGCAGTTTTTGAAAAGCTACAGCAAAAACAGGATCGCGGTTTCCTCGACCAGTTGGAGATGGCTGTAGCTCAATCGTTGGCAACCACATTTACGCTTGATTCTTTTAGTTTGGGTTACGCTGCGGCTTTACTGAACGATGACGGAATGCCTTTGGTGGCGCAACGAAGAATCAGCCGGTTCTTGATGAATTCGATCGAAATGTGGGCAGCGCTCGTTAAAGGTGATGATGGAAATGGTGGTCTGGATCCTTCTTACGTAAGTTCGAGTTTTACGCGCTTTGTCATCAATGTGCGCCCCGCGATTGCCAAGCATTCTCCTGCAGACATCCTGAAATTCGACATCTTGCTCGATAAAGCTTCGCGTTTCGTTCCAGAAAAGACCAAGTCCAATTTGCAGGTATTTCAACCGGAAACTCTGACAGACTCTAGAGAATGGCTGAATGCCATTCTGCGGGAACCTGGTGCGGAGAGACGTGACCTAAGATTAATCGGATTGGCTTCGGAACTTTTGCGCAAGTTGGATGCTGGGGATTCTGAGAGCAACTTGGGCCTACTGACAGATACCATCGACCAGTTTTCAGACGCCAGACTGAGGACAACGTTTGGGGACCTTTTGCTGATCAAGCGCTTGAACTTTCTCGTTCAACTTAAAAAGTTCGATTCAGCCAGGAAACTCGTTACCTCAATCTCCTCTGCTGAAACGCGTGTGTGGACCATGCTCGCTCTGTCAGTCGCAGCAAGGGACGATAAGGTTTTTGCATTCGAATTGACCGGCGATGCCATAAAGGCACTTGACGCCGCGTCTGCGAGCCCCGCGAAAGTTGCGTTGGCTTTGATGGGCGCGGCTTTATTAGCCGAAGACACTCCCCAACGCTCTTTCGATTTGCTCTCAACCGCAGCAAAGTACTCAAATTCTTCGAAGGACTCTTCCGAGAACAGTGATGTCGCAAGTGCGATTGGTCTCACTGCTTCAATTGGTAATCTCAGCCTAATTCTTGCACGTGAACCGAAAAGCCTTGCCGAAGTGAAGATCGATCCGCGGCTTGCGTCTCTTGCTAAGACGGACTGGTTTCGATCCCAGCAAGTCGCAAACAGTTTCGCCGATCAAGGCCTGCGCCTCAGGTTGAAGCTTCAATTTGCGGGTCGCGTTCTCGCTTCAACTGTTCGTTGACCTACAGGGCGGTTAACCTAATTCTTAACTGTTTTTAGGTGTACCAGTTTACATCTCAAACTACCAATTTCCATTTCAAGACTGATACAATTTTCTCCACACGTTGTTAGGGATTCCACCGTATATCGGAGGCTGCGAACCGTTGGTTTGCCTCAAGAAGAAGTCGAGCAGCGGTTTGAACGCTTGAATCATCGCGCATTTCACATCCTGTCCCATTCCTTAGCATCGGCTACAGTTTGGTATACGTCCTGTGCTGTTTGTTTTGTCCACAAAGTGTCCACACGCCTACGCTCAGATGAGAGAGCCCGTTCGTATAAATTATTGAATATTAAGAGGTAATTGGTAGCGGGGGGCGGGATCGAACCGCCGACCTTGGGGTTATGAATCACCATCCCGGCAAAAACACAAGTCTTTGCCTTTTCGAAAGTTGCAGCCACCAGGGAATTTTGAGGATTTTACATCCGTTCCCATTCTTTCCCATCCCGTATCGGTTACGTGCTGAGTATTCTGTCCACAAATTGGCCACATGGACCAGGCCTGTTTGGACCAGATCTAACCGAGGAGCAACCTCATCGTTATTCCATGTTCATCAGCCAAATGTCTGCCTCGGTGGTGACGAGACTAAATAGATCTGGCGGTCGTCACGAGAGCGCGTAACTCCATTGCCGAACTCATTCGGAGCCACAGAGAGAAGCTCGCGAACCTTTTTCGACCGGCTGTCGATCAGGTAGAGCTTACCTTGATGCTGGAACAGCAGCCTCGCCCGCAGCGTAGCTGGAATAACTATTGACTTGCCATCGGGTGAAAGAGATGTAACCTGTGACAGCGCCGTAACGATCGTATAGGCAAATACGATCGTGGCTGCTGCGCACATCCAATTGACCGTTCGGTACCCGCTCGCCATATGAACCCCCTTAAGGCCTTCGGCGCCGCGACATGTCGAGCTCCGGGAGAGCGAGCTATGCATCAACCGGAGTTTGGAGGCTCTCTGCTCTAAGGGCGCAATTCGGGGACGAACTCCCTCATGGCTTCAGGATTGGAGCGGGTGAATTGGGGGGCGCCGGCCTACGCGAGCTGCCGCAGCAGGGCGCTCGCCTCGAGCAGGTCGAACGTCGTGTGGCCTTCGGTGAACCAGTCGTGTATCTCGGCCAGCATCGCCCGGGCGTCGGCCCGTCGTCCGTGTTGCCGCCACAGCCGGCCCAGGCTCGTGGCCGCGCGAAGCTCGAGCGAACGCGCTTGTTGGCGACGCGCGATGTTCATGGCCTGGACGAAATGCCCTTCTGCTTCGGCCGGGTTGCCTAGCGCCGGCGTGGCGAGCATTTCTCCTCGAAGCCGCGATACCTCCGCCTCCCAGAAGCGCTCTTCGGTCGCTTCGATCATCGCGTGGGCCTGATCGAGAATTTCTAGCCCGGCCGTCGGGCGACCGTTGTCGCGGTAGGCGCTGGCAAGCTGGCACAGGAAGTACGGGAGGAAGTGTTGCGCGCCGAACGCCCCCAGCTCGGCGAGGTTCGCCTGTATCTCGTCGATGCCCTCGGCGATGTCTCCGTGGCTGGTCAGGAGCCACCCATGCATCGCGCTTCCATAAGCTCGCCACAGCCGCAGGCCCTGATCGGCCGTCAACGCCAACATCTCTTGGATGAGCACGCTCACGCGCCGCGAATCAGAGCGGAACTGGTGCTGCAACGAGGCGAACGCCAGGGCGTGCGCGCGGCTCTGCGCATTCGTCACTTCACGCGCCAGGCCGAGCGCTTTCTCGTGCGAGGCCATGGCCTGATCGGGATACCCGAGCAGCCACAGCGTCATGCCCAGGTAGTTGCGTGTGCTCATCTCCGGTTCGCCGCCGTACAGCAGGGTCAGCGCGCGATGCTGCGACGGCTCGTACATGGCGCTCGCGCGGGTCAGATGTTCGCGCGCCGCCACCAGCTCTCCCAAAATAAACGACGTGATGCCCAGGAGACGATGGCCGACGATGACCGCAGGATCGCCATGGCGTTCTGCGATCTCCAGGAACTCTTCGCCGATCGTTCGTGCCCGCCGTCCCTCGCCTTTGACGAGGTGAAAAGCGGACAAGCCGAAATGCACCGGCAGAAGGCGCGGTGCGTCGCCGAGTTGCCGGCAGAGCTCGCCCGCCCGGAGAAACGTCTTCTCGACTTCCGTGGCCGCATAGCCCGATGTCGCGATCAGGGCGTTGCCGAGGACGAGTCGCAGGGAGAGCTCCTTACCGAGCCGCTCGGCACCGGGCGGCAGATGCTCGACGACGGCTAGACCGCGACGCGCAAGCGCCTCCTCTTCACGGCTCGCGAAGAGTTCGCCGGCGCCGAGCGCCGCGATTCGAAAGTACTCGGCGGCGCGCGAATACTCACGAGCGGTCTCGAACAAAACGGCGAGCTCGTTGGCCACGTCTTTGGTTTGCGAGCCCCAATGGCCTTCCAGCGTCTGTGCGAACGCCGCCGCGAGCTGCGCTTTGCGCGTCGGCTTGATGGACGCGTAGAGCGCGTTCTGGTAGAGGACATGGATGAAGCGGTGCCGCGAGGTCAAGGTGTGATCTGGAAACTGCCGCTCCTCGACGAGCTTCACGAATGCGTGAACGTGCTCGAGATCGCCCAGTCGATCTTCCACATCCACAGCGTCCAGAGACAGCACTCGCGCGATCACAGCCGAGTCGAACTCGTAGCCCTGGACACTGGCCGCCGCGAGCAGCTGCCGATCGGCCTCGTCCAGCTGAGCGATCTTGAACTCGATCATGCTCCGCACCGAATCGGGCAGACCCTGATCCAGCGCATCCAGCGGCTGCGTCAGCGCCCATCGCCCACGATCGTCAGCGATAATTCCACGATCGCGGAGATAACGCACTAGGTCGGACATGAAGAGTGGACTGCCTTCGGTTTTGGCATGGATGCGCGCGGCGAACTCGGGCGGCAAGCGATGCTCCGGGAACTCGAGCACGAGATAGCGGTCGATGTCATCTGCGGTCAGGAACTGCAGCGGCAGCTCCCGGCACGTACCTCGCGCCTGCAGTCCTTGCTTCACCTGCACGAACGGATGCTTCGCCAAGAGCAGATCGGACGGGCGATAGGTGACGACAAAGAGGCTGCGGATGCCGTCAAGGCGATCGGCAATGAACGACAGGAGATCGACGGTCGAAATATCGGCCCAGTGCAGATCTTCGAAGAAGACGATGAGTGGTTCCGTCAGCGAGAGCTCTCGCAGCAGCGCCGCCAGCTCGCGCTTGAGACGCTCGCGCGATGCCGACCCCATTTCCGTCCGGGCGGCAGAGACGCTCTGGGACGCGGGTGCGACCTGGACGTACCAAGTCGGCGCCAGCGTTTTGATCTTGTCGAGAGTGCGATCGCGTTCGGCGCCTTGGAGCAAGCCGTCGAGCGCCTCGAGCCACGGCAAATACACTTCGGTGCCTGCCAGACGCTCAGAGCACCGACCCCGGGCGATACGGCACCGGTCATCGCCACGTTCGAGTGTCGCGAGGAAGTCTTCGACCAGCGTCGTCTTGCCGGCGCCCGGTTCGCCGCAGACCGAAATCATCGATCCGTGTCCAGACCTGACGGATTCAAAGGCGGTGCGAAGCGCCGCTCGTTCGGCCTCGCGTCCAACCATGTTCCGCACCGGTCGCGTTGGTTGCACAAACGGCTGTGCGGTTCGGGACGGGACGGCACACAAGGTGGCGAGGGTTCGCTCCACGGCCTCAGCAGTTGGGCGGAGACGCGCGTCCTTTTGCACCATTTCTAGAATCAGGTCATCGAGTGGGGCGGGCAACTCAGCATTGACCCGTGAGGGAGGTGCCGGCGAGTAGGCTGGCACTGCGCGCCAGATGGTCGCAGGTAACTCGCCGCTGAACGGATGCTGCGTTGTGGCCAACTCGTACAACACGAGTCCAAGCGAGAAAATGTCGGTTGCGGTGGTGAGTTCCTCGCCGCGGCTTTGTTCCAGCGACATGTACCGCCGAGTGCCGAGAATCCTCCCAGCCGCTGTTTGCGACGCCGTCGCTGTCTCTGCCATCGCCGGGACGGGCCCAGCGAGACGGGCGAGGCCGAAATCAAGCAACTTGATATACCCGTCCGACCGCACCATGATGTTTTCCGGCTTGATGTCGCGATGGATGATCCCAGCGGCGTGTGCCACGCGCAGCGCTTCAGCCGACTGCCTCCCGATGTTGGCCACGACGCTCGCCGCAGGGCGCTCCCCGACGATCTCGCGCAGTGTTTTGCCCTCGACGAGTTCCATCGCGATGAAGCAACCTTCTGGGGTCTCCGCGATTTCGTAAATGGTGATGATGTTTGGGTGGTTGAGCGCCGAAGCTGCGCGCGCCTCGTGCGTGAACCGGCGGATGCGGCCTATATCTTGAAACGCATCAGAGGGGAGACACTTGAGAGCGACCGAACGCTGAAGTCGCTCGTCTGTCGCCAGATACACCTCGCCCATGCCGCCCCGCCCGATTCGTTTTAGAACTCGGTAATGGCCAATCTGCTTGCCTACGATTGCGCGGTCATCCGCCAGCATCTCGGTAGCCGCTTCTGCGGCCATTGCTTCGATGGAATCGCCAGCTTGATCGTGAGAAGAGATCAGCGATTCAACTTCGCGGCGAAGCGCTGGATCGCCAGCACAGGCTTGATTCAGAAATGAGGAGCGCTCCGCAGGGTTTCGCTCAAGTGCGGATTGGAAAATCTGTTTTAGCTGATGCCACCGCTCAGGGGTCATGACTTAGAGTGCTCTAAATGTGAGAGGAGGTTTTGTTGTCACTGATTGCTCATCTGCTTGTGGAGCCACGCCTTGGCCATGCTCCACTCCCGTTTGACCGTTCGTGGTGATACTCCCAACGCTTCAGCAGTCTCTTCGACTGTAAGTCCTCCGAACACCCGAAGCTCAACCACACGGCTCTGCTGTGCGTCCATCGCCGCCAGGCTGTTGAGCGCCTCGTTCAGGGTTAACAAATCCGCATCCTTTTCCTCAGACGATATTACCGCCTCATCAAGAGACAACCTGCAGAAGTCACCGCCGCGCTTAAGGGCTTTGCGGCTTCTCGCATAATCTACCAGGATGTGACGCATCACTTGCGCAGCTACGGCGAAGAACTGAACGCGGTTTTGCATGTCGGCCTCCTTCTGGTCCACCAGTTTCAGATACGCCTCGTGAACGAGCGCGGTGGTCTGAAGCGTATGACCGGGCCGCTCGTGACGTAGATGGCGGCTGGCCAGCTTACGCAATTCACCATAGACCAGCGGCATTAGCTTATTGAGCGCCTCTTGATCGCCCTTACACCAATCAACCAGCAGGTCGGTCACATTCGTTCGTGAGGGTGTGGACATAGGAACAGAAGGAGTTTTCGGAAGATTCGATCCTTTCGTTCGACCTAATTTACTCCTCTGTTCGATGTCCAATCAATAGTCCGGTCCCCTCACCCGTCTCTACAAGGCTGCCGGCATCCGCCGCCAAACACCTGCCTATGACGAAGGTCTCACCCCATGGTGCCGCGTCTCAAATTTTCTTTTGGCCCGCTCCTTAACGGAATTTCGCTCTTATTAAGTGAGGCAACAAACCGAACTTCCAAAGGACCACATATAGCTCACCTCAAATCAAGGAGAAAGCTGATGGAACTCGCAAGAAAATTAGTAGCCGCGATGTTCAGATATCTGCGAGCAATGATGACGACGATTGAATCTGACTCGATGACGCGGACGAGAGTTCTTTCGAAGTTCTCGGCAGTGATATTCCTTCTCTTATTCGCCGCCATTGCCTCGGCACAACCTTCGGAAAAACGAGGACCCTGTAGGCCAACCGGCGAGCGTTGTTTCCTCGGCATTGATCCGGACGTCTACCAGATGCCGCTCTTCGGCGAATCGATTCAGAGTGGCGATCGCTCGATCTGCGCGACTCGCAACTGGTCTGCATTTCCGCCTGAGACATTCGATCTCGACTTCATGCGCCACTTCTGGTCCCTCATGGCGCCGCACGATCAGGCGGCTGCCGAGACCGCTGCGTTTTTCTTCGTCACGACGCATTGGGGTCCGCCGAGTGTTCCTCCATCTGATCTCAGCGAGGTTGCGACTCCGCAAGCTTTCGCGGCGGAGGTGTTCAGCACTCTGGAAGCACGGACGTACCGAATCGAGTTCGAAGTTCCCAAGAGCGACTTCGAAATCCTCGGATGGACACCCGCTTGGATTCCTGTCGCGATTCCGCCGGACCCGCAGCCCTCAGTACCGTTGAAACTTCGCGGCTGGTACATCAAGGGCGATGGCGTGATGCCGGACGACGCAGAACCAGACGAACGCTCCGGGCGGACAGTGGAGCATCCGCTAATCATCATCTCTGCCGGTTTTCCTTACTCGATGGCGTTCGATCAGCCTGTGGGCGCTATCCACGTTGGAGACCAGATAAGGAAAACCGCGACGTGGTTCGTAGCGAATGGCTACGACGTCCTCTTTTTCGACAAGCGAGGTCACGGCTACTCGGAAGGTCTTCTCGATGGAATGGGCGAGGACGTTTTCCGGGCGCTCGATCAGCTCGAGAAGGGCCTGATTGAGGAGAACGGGATGACACTATCGCTCTCGATCATCACGCCGGATGGCCGGAGGCTGACCGGCATAGCGGCGGCCCAGGAGCAATTGCTCGGCAGCCGGTATACCGCAAAAACGAAGCCGGTGGTGCTCAGGGGATTTTCCTACGGTTCGAGTCAGCTTCAGAAGGCCATGGCGATGAACTACTCCGATCTTCCGGTCGAGTACCGTTTCACGCGGGATGCCTCCGGCCGCGTCGTGGTCGATCCAACTCGAACTCCGCGCGGCAACCGTCAATACAACTTCAAGGGAATCATCGCCATTTCAGGATTTCAAGGTTCGATCAAGTACGAAACGGTTCCGTACTTTCTGGCGCTGGACGCGCTTGCTTCAACCATCGGCCATAACGGCGCGGTGCTGAAGGCCTCAGTGTACGACAGCATGAATCGGTGGCCGGCGTTTCTCGGTCTCTACGGGACTAATGATTTTGAGACGCCCGACGGCGCGATCGACGTCTACAACGACCGTCTGCGCGGTTTTAAAGAAATACGAATGGTTACCGGTTATCACTTCGGCCTGGCAAGCGAAGAAGTCGATACGTACTTCGCGCTGGAAAGTGAGCGGTTCGCGAGAAAGATCGTCTTCAACCGCCCGCCCGCGGACAACAGGCAGACGACGACCTACGCCAGCGAGGTCTGCGAAGCCGAGGAGGTCACGATGGATCCGGAGTCGCAGTCGATCACGGATGTTCCGTCCAAACAAATCCGAGACGCGAACAGGAAGGTCGATAAGTTTCTGGAGCGCTGGAGGGATCGGTAAAGAGCGCCGGCAACCACGCGTCACTGGACGCCGGCGCGACACAGGTCACCCTCCTTGAGCGCGCGCCTACCCGCCGCCGTCTAACTGCATTTCGCAACAGACCTTCACTCATCAGACGCGCCGACTGGCCGGCGCAAGGCAGAAAAAAAGGAGTAACGAAAATGAAAAGAACATCGACTTTACTTTTAGCGATCTTCGCCATGACTTTGATCACGGCGTCCTTGCTTACGCCATTTGCGTCCGCCCACAACGGCAAAAGGGCTTTGCGGACCATTGACCTACCCGGCTCGATCGATACGCGGTCTTTCGGAATCAGTCCCGCGAGAGAAATCGTCGGACGCTTCATGAAATCCGCGCCTGACGACCACGCTGATCTACGGCCTTCGTCTGAACCGGTCAGGAAAGATCCGGATGCCTTCGGTGGGCCTCCTCTTAGTATTGCCTTTCACAGTAACAGTGTCGGCATGACGGAGGTTTACGTAATGAATCCCGACGGAACGGATCAAACCCGTTTGACCTTCGACCCCCGCACAGATCAGCAACCGGATATTTCACCTGATGGACGGCAAATAGTTTTCTGAAGCACACGCATCACGGACACAAACCCGGAAGGTGATCTTGAGATTTTCGTAATGGAGGCCGACGGCGGCAGCGTCAGGCAGTTGACCTTCAACGGCATGGGTATTAACGACGCGTGGCCACGATGGTCACCCGACGGAAAGTGGATCGTCTTTCACTCGAATGTAGACGGCAACTTCGAGATCTATCTGATCGACGCGGACGGCACCAATTTGACTCGCGTCACTAATTATCCGGGTCTCGACCAGTTTCCCGAATGGTCACCGAACGGAAAACAGCTCGCTATCCGCCGGGATACGGATATCTATTTGATCGACATCGACGGAACGAATCCTATCCGACTCACCCATGATGCGCCGGTCGATCAGATGGCCTCCTGGTCACCCAGTGGTCGACAGATCGCATTCATGAGTTTTCGCGAGGGCTATTGTTCAGTTTTCGTAATGAATTCAGACGGGAGCGATCCGACCAATTTGACGCCTAAACCCGATGCAGTTCCGGCTGCTCAATTTTGTAGTCGAGCGCCGGGGAGGGGGCACAACGGACAGCGAATTTACTTTTCGTCCTTCCGGCCGGAAACCAACCTTTTCGAGAACATCTTTGTGATGAACTCGGACGGGGGAGATGTAACGCGGCTTACATTCGATGCCAGTACGCTCTCAGTCGCTGCTGTGCGCTAGTCCTACTTCATCGCGCCGGACACCGGGAATCGTCACGAGATCTTCGGCCGCGGCGGCGCGTGTGCCGAATGATCGAAGGCTCAACCGGCCTTGTCAATCCCTCATTCAAGATCGCCGCCCTCGCGGAGCGGTGCATGGACCACATCCTCTGGCGTGAGCCGCTGAGCAACCGGGTCGTGAACTTCTAATAAGCGAGAGGGAAACGTGAGGAAGAGAACCGTGACCACAATTGAGACGCACCGTTTTGTAGTCGTTAGACGCCATGCAGGCTCGACACTCGCACCGTGTCCGGTGTGTCTTAAGGAGGTTGAGATGGTCCAACTAGTGGAGGCTTCGATCCTCGCCGGAGTCAGCCTGCGCGACATCTGCCGCCAGGTCAGCGACGACCACTTCCATCTCGCCGTGACTGAGAACGGCGGTCTCGTGTGCCTCAATTCGCTTTTGAACAACGCTTCTTTGATAGACCGGAGGAATCAACTCTGATGGAGTCGACACTCTGTACCTGCCACCCGCGGATCTAAGCGGCGACTCTGAACATTAATTCGCTACTCATCAACGAAGGAGATTCATCATGCTTCGGCTCAAAACTCAGCGACGAATACGTCTTCACCCAACCGTCGGAATGCACAAGGCGAAAACCATGAAGAACTCGACGCGTAGAACCATTCGTCGCCTGACTATCCCCTGTGTAATCACTCTTCTGGCTGCACTGGCCGTACCCGGCGTGACCCGTCTCTTCCGAAACTCGATTACGGAAGCCGCCAGGGCAGGGAAAATAAAACATTCGTAAGTGGAAGCTCAGCGCCTGACGAGGCGACTCGTGCGCGAATCACAGAAACTTTCGGCCAGCTTCCTATGAGCTTTGAAGTCAACAAGGGACAAACCGATGAGAAGGTGAAGTTCCTCTCTCGTGGGAGTGGCTACACGCTCTTTCTGACTTCGACCGAGGCGGTTTTGTCGCTGAGTAGACCAGGTGGGTGCGCGCTCGACACCGCGGGTCGAAGGGGCCGAAGAGCTTTCGTTCAAGAGCAACTACTTCATCGGCAATGATCCGAAGAAGTGGCGGACAGACGTTCGGCAGTATGCGAAGGTCAAGTACACGGGAGTCTATCCGGGCATAGATTTGCTCTATTACGGGAGTCAGCGGGAGCTTGAGTACGACTTCATCGTAGCGCCTGGAGCGAGTCCGTCGAAGATCAGGCTTGCCTTCAAGGGAGCAGAAGAGGTCTCGATCGATGGGGAAGGCGATCTGATCTTTCGAACCGAAGGGGGCGAAGTTCGGCAGCCGAAAGCCCTTCATCTATCAGGAGGTGGCAAATGGCCGCAAAGAGATCGAAGGGCGGTACGTGAAGAGAGGCAGACAGGCAGTGGGCTTCGAGGTTGGGGAGTATGACGCTACGAAGCCGCTCGTGATCGACCTGGTCCTGGTTTACAGCACGTATCTAGGAGGCGCCACCGCTCTGACCGGCGCCACTGCTAATGATGTGGGGTTTGGCATTGCCGTCGATGCTGCGGGCAACGCCTATGTGACAGGCATAACACAATCGTCTGACTTCCCGACGACGCCGGGAGCCTTCGACGTAACCTTCACCACCCTTTTTCCTGACGCATTCGTCACCAAACTCGATAGTACCGGCTCCACCCTTCTTTACTCGACCTATCTCGGCGGCAGCACCAATTTCGATGAGGTCCGTGACATTGCCGTCGATGCTGCGGGCAGCGCCTATGTTAGAGGCAGAACATTCACATGACTTCCCGACGACGCCCGGAGCCTTCGACGTAACTTAAAGTGGTACCGTTGACGCATTCGTTACCAAACTCGATAGTTCCGGCTCCATCCTCCTTTACTCGACCTATCTCGGCGGCCCCGGTGGTGAAGAGGGCTTTGGCATTGCCATCGATGCCGCGGGTTCGCCACACTGAGAAAGACTTCGATACCTCGAACGTCCATGATTAAAGCATTGTAAATCACTATCATAACTATCGAAACAATTCATTTCCTTAATAGTCTGGTGACGGCCACCGGAGGAATCCATAAATGACGCTTTTCAGCATCATCCCGATCGTCATTGGTCTCTTTCTTCCCGCGTTCCTCGCGCAAACCAAACCTCCGACGGATGTCTGGCAGCCGTTCAACTTCTTTGTGGGTAAGTGGGAAGGAACTGGAACTGGTAAGCCAGGTGTTTCCAAAGTCGAACGAGAGTATCGGCTAACGCTCAACAATAAGTTCTTGCATGTCCATAACGTTTCGACTTACGAGCCACAACCAAAAAATCCAAAAGGTGAAATTCACGAAGATTGGGGAATGATTAGCTTCGACAAGAATCGAAAGCAGTTCGTTTTCAGCCAATTCCAGGTTGAAGGTTTCGTTAACCAGTATGTGACGACAAGCATCAGCGACAATGGCAAAACGATCGTGTTCACCTCAGAAAGCATTGAGAATATTCCGACGGGCTGGCGGGCTCGCGAGACGTATAAAATAGTCGGTGCTGATGAGTTCACTGAGGTCTTTGAATTGGCAGGACCAGGTAAAGATTTCGAAGTTTATAGTGAAGGCCATTTTAAACGAAAGAAATAATAAATAAGAACGACGTAAAACGATGAGCCAAGTTCAAATGATTGATACTCTGCCGGAATGGCGCGAGTCGGCCGAGTACTGGGAAAGGCACGCGCAGACTATTCGGACAATGTTTGCCCCCGTCACCCGCGCATTGATTGAAGATGCCGGGATCATCGAGGGTGACAACGTGGTGGACGTCGCCGGCGGACCAGGCGAGCCGTCACTCACAATCGCTGAAGTGGTTGGTCCGAGTGGCTCAATAACATGTACGGATGCGGTGGCCGAGATGATAACTGCCGCTCAAAGTGAGGCCATGAGTCGAGGAGTAAAGAACATTTCCTTTGAACAGTGTCTGGCCGATTCGTTGCCCTTCGAAGACGATTCTTTCGATGCGGCGGTTTGCAGGCTCGGCGTAATGTTCTTTCCGGATCCCGGAGCAGGCTTGCGCGAGATGCTGCGCGTGATCAAATCAGAAGCCTCTTTATCGTTTGCTGTCTGGCACGAGAGTAACTTGAATCCCTTTGCTTACATCGTCACGGATATCATCTCGCGCCACATCGCAACGCCACCAGCTGATCCGGACGCGCCAGGTGCATTCAGGTTCGCAGAGCCTGGCAAGCTTGCGCAAATACTTAAAGCCGCTGGCGCGAAGCGAGTCCGTGAACGATTGCTGAAGTTTAATATCGAAGCGCCGATTTCTCGAGACGAATTTTGGGAGATGCGTTCCAGTACTTCAGGTACGTTGCGCGAGAAGTTAGACGCAATGTCGGACGATCTCCGTCTTAAGATTGCAGATGAAGTGAAAGACGCAGTAGCTGAGTTTTTCCCTAACGAACGAATGAGCTTCCCAGCACAGGTGCTGATCGTGACCGGAGATAAACCCAACTAAACAAACCGAAATGAAATCCCACCGGTTAGCCTCTTTGGTTTTCGTCGGGTTGTTGCTGGCGAATTTTAGTTGCGCTCAGCCGAAAGATGTTGAGCAACTCCAGCCGACTACACCACAGCTTATTTGGAAATACGATACAGGTGGTTGAATTTTCTCTGTCCCCGCGGTCGCGGAGGATACGGTTTTCGTTGGTTCATGCGCCGGCGTTTTCTACGCTCTTAACAAAGCTACCGGAGACGTGCGGTGGAGTTACGACATCCGCAGAGATGGCAAACAGATTAGTTTTCATGGGAATCCACTACTTACGGATGATTTGATTCTGATTGGCACCGATCATAACTGTGTCCCCGACGGGATTGGGCACGTCTATGCTTTTGAAAGGAACACCGGCAAAGTGCGCTGGAAGTATCAAACCACCAGCGTGCCCACCGACATCATTCGTATTGGACAGAACGTTTATTTCGGCAGCTTCCAGGACAATTGGTACGCGCTAAAGCTTCGGAACGGTGAGTTGTTGTGGAAGTTTTCAACCGGAACATCAAATGAGAGCTGTAACTTCATCAAATCACCGGTTGCTGATGAAGGCCACCTGTACCTTACAGGCCTGGATGGAATTATCTATTCGCTTGATGCGGCGTCCGGACGGGCCATCTGGAAAAAAAAGCTGCCGGCGCCGCCCTCAACCGCTTTGACTCTCAAAGACAAGGTGCTTTTTGTCGGTGCGAGCAACAATCACATTTATCGCCTGAAAGCAGAGACCGGAACTACTGTCGCCGAGTTGCCTGTTGAAGCGATGCCCGTCGGCAGAATCACCTTGACCGCCGATGCGCTGCTCGCATTTTTAGAAAATCCCGCTGAACGTTCCGGGTACGTCGTTTCACTCGACCTCGATCTAACAAGAGTGCGATGGCAGCAAAAATCGTCACCGAATTGGGCATCTGAACGTCCTCATGCCTGGGACAGGCTTGTCCTTGTCGGTAACTGTCGCGGTGAGGCTGAAGCATTTCGTGCTTCCGACGGTGCGCCGCAGTGGAAGTTGAATCTTAAAGGTTGCATTAGGAGCATCGGAAGTTCTGAAAAAAGATTTTTTGTTGGAGTTCAAGAAGGAACAATTTACGCGTACGAACTGTCGTTGAAGCAATAACGACAGCCAAAAGGAGAATTACAAATGAAACGTACAATCTTATTAATTGCATTCGCAATCAGCGTTACTGCAATCGCCATTGGGCAGAGCATGAGCAGTCCCAATCATGGCTTCTTCCAAACCCAGGACGTGAAGTGGATGGATGGACCAGCGTCTTTACCAAAAGGATCGAAAGTGGCTTTGCTTGAAGGCAACCCAGCGCAGGAAGGGCCTTTCACAATACGGCTCCAGTTACCCGATGGCCTCATCATACAACCGCACTGGCATCCTGCGGTGGAACACGTAACCGTCATCTCCGGCACATTCAATATCGGCATGGGAGAGAAACTCGACACGACCGCAGGGCGCGCTCTTCCTGCAGGCGCTTTTGCCTTCATGCCGCCGCGTATGCGGCATTTTGCTTGGGCCAAGGGGGAGACGGTGATTCAGTTACATGGCACGGGACCTTGGCAGATCAATTACGTCAACCCGGCAGACGATCCACGGAACAAGGAATGATCCTGATCTTTCTTTTGGACCACTCTTCTCAAACTAACCCCACTATGCGTGGGCCATCCATCCAACGCGTCCTTTTATATTTATACCCAGATGCCGATAAGAATAAGGACAGCGGCCACTGGAGAGCCGTTCTTTACTCCATTGAATGCGGGGGAACGTGGGGTTTTTGCTCCCAAGGTCAGAAACGTACTTAACTCGTTTGTTTTTCACTTGGTAGATGGCCCAAAGCTATGAGGGTTTACCATTCTTTACGGTCCGCTACCATTCATTACCGTTTCTTACCTGTTGCATGCTGTGCATTCTGGACACAAATTGGACACGCGCGAAATTTGAATTAATTAAGTCGAGTCCTTGTAAATTATTGAGGAGAAAGAGGAAGATTGGTAGCGGGGGGCGGGATCGAACCGCCGACCTTGGGGTTATGAATCCCAAGGCGCAGAAAACGGTAACTCTATAAATAAAAAACAGGTTGCAGCCAGGACGGTTTTTGAGAGGTTTTTAAGGAATCTTTATGAGTCTATAGCCTTTGCAACTCGTTATATCTAATTTCCCGTCACAATGGCGTCACAACCCGACGTGGGATGTCGCATCAACAGAAATACGTCAAAACTATCGATCGCGTGTCGCCGCCGTGAAAGGGCGTATTAGGTATACAAAGGAATACATAGCGTCACAGTATGGTCCATGTTTTTCATAATGGACCGCCCAAAAAATCCTCTTCTTCCATTTTGCGTACGATTGGGCGCACGTCGTAGCCCTTTCGGCCTGCTTCTACAATCACGTCAATTGCTAACAATATGCGTTTAACCGCAAGTGCAAAAGCAATTCGCGTGATCAATTGCTCTTTGGTTGGCCCAAGAACTCCGAAGCGTTTCAAGTCTTCTTCCGTTTCCTGTCGTTGCTCGTCAGGTTCAGAGTGTTTAACTACAAACCGCAGTCTACTGGCGCATCGCGGATCATCAAAATCAATTGGCCCCCACTCATGCGCAAAGTCGTTTCGCATGCGCCTTATAATTTCGATTTTGTCTCGCAGATTTCGAGGAAGGATGCCAAGAGCGAACGCTATCTGGAGCCTCGCGGAGAAAGTAGCTAATGGTGCGTAACCTTGGAATAACGGATCAATGGTGGTCTTAATATCTTGCGGCGTATCTCGACAGACGGATCGGATTAGAGTTTCAAGAGCTTCTGTTAGAAGCGCGGCACT
>Ga0209486_10000014_pt1 | contig 90348 bp, 75 predicted proteins | sample NCCompost_FD_187518 | JGI IMG/M metagenome (GOLD analysis project Ga0209486, IMG submission 187518) | Agricultural soil microbial communities from Utah to study Nitrogen management - NC Compost (SPAdes) (version 2) | ecosystem: Environmental > Terrestrial > Soil > Agricultural land | place...
CGACTTCCGGTCCAGTACTGCTATCCACCTCATTGTCAACCAATTCTGCTGTTGCCACTCGATTCTCCTCACGTTAATTTGATGCCAGGTCATCCACCGACCTGAAATTCCTGAATCACCCTGCGTACCAGGTCCTCTTGCCTGAGGCACCGCGCTCGTTCTGCATGAATTATCGACGCCAGCAGACCAACGGCCCGCTGGACCTCGTCATTAATGATGATGTAATCAAACTCTAAAAACTGGCTCAACTCGTCCGGCGCATTGCGCAACCGGAGATCCAAGCTCTCTTGCGTGTCCGTCCCCCGCGCGCACAAACGTTGTTTCAGCACCTCGAACGAAGGCGGCAGGATAAACACGCTCACCGAATCCATTAGTAACTTCCGCACGCTGGCCGCGCCTTGCACGTCCACTTCCAATATCATGTCGATACCGGCGGCCGTCTTCTCAGCGATCTGCTGCTTCGAAGTGCCGTAAAAGTTCCCGTGTACGCAGGCCCACTCGAGAAACTCGCCACGGGCGACCATCTGCTCGAACGTCGGCACGTCTACAAAAAAATACTCGCGGCCATTGACTTCATTCGCGCGTGGGCCACGAGTGGTGTAGGACACAGAATAGCTAAGATTATCGACAACCTCCAACACACCCCGCACGAGAGTGCCTTTGCCACCGCCGGAAGGAGAACTAACGACAAAGAGCGTGCCCCGCGTCGGGGAGTTGTTTACATCGGTCGCCGTTTGCAGTTCCGTCACTTTACTCGACATTCTGAACCTGTTCGCGCAGTTTCTCCACTTCTGCTTTGATTGCGAGTCCCGCTTCCTTAATCGTCAAATCGGTGGACTTCGAAAGAGTCGTGTTGGCTTCGCGGTTGAGCTCCTGCAAAAGAAAATCCAGCATCTTTCCCGCTTCGCCCGGGGCATCAAGTGCTTCCTGAAACTGCGCCAGGTGGCTGCGCAGCCGGACCATCTCCTCGCTGACGTCGCTTCTGTCGGCGAGATACGCAACTTCCTGTGCCAGTCTCGCCGGATCAATTTCGACTACTTGCCCGCCGCGATTCAACAACTCACCGATTCGTTTTTGCAGGCGCACACGATATGCATCCGCCAGGCCTTCAGCACTCGCTTCGATCGTCGGCACAAGCGCTTCGATCTTCTGCACACGAATGTGTAACTCGTGTTTCAGTGCCTCGCCTTCCTGCTTCCTCATGTTTTCGAGCTCGTCGAGGGCCTGGTCCAACGCGGCGTGCAAGGCTTCGATCACTCGTTCGTCGATCCCGTTGCGCGCGGGCTGCAGCGCACCGGGAATGCGTGCCAGCAGGTTGATGTCGAGTTCGCCGCCAATGTTGAAGTCCTGTTGCAGTTGCTTCAGCGCGTTGATGTAGCCGGCGATGAGTGGGCGATTGAGCTCGTAGGCGAGTTGGGCCGTTCGTTCGAGACTTATAGTGACGTCGACGCGGCCCCGCGAAAGTCGCGAGCTGATCCGTTTCTTGATTGCGGGCTCGAGCGCGGCGAGTTCTGAGCCGGCGCGGAGATGAATGTCGAGGAAACGATTGTTTACGGTTTTGAGGTCAACGGAGACGGAGAAGTCCTCGCCCGTAATCGAACCCTTACCATATCCGGTCATCGATTTCATCTGTTTTGTACTTTGTACTTGGTACTTTGCATTTTGTTTGGCTTTTCCTTTCGTCGCGTCTTGACGACAAAGTACCAAGCACAAAATACAAAGTACAAAGCTCAACCACTGTTGGACGTCACCAAATCCTCTTCATCAGCGAACTGTAGTTCGTATAGTTTTTGATATTTTCCACCCCGGGCCAACAATTCGGTGTGGGTTCCTGTTTCTATGATCCGGCCCGCTTCCATAACCACTATTGCGTCGGCACGACGAACCGTTGAGAGACGGTGGGCGATGACGATTGTCGTCCGATTGCGGACCAGATTAGCGATCGCGCGCTGCACCAGACGTTCCGACTCTGCGTCGAGGGCCGAAGTGGCCTCGTCGAGAACAAGCACCGGGGCATTGACCAGGATGGCGCGGGCGATGGCCAGCCGTTGTCGTTGACCACCGGAAAGAAAGATACCGCGCTCGCCAACAATCGTATCGTACCCGTTAGGCATTTCGCGAATGAAGTCGTGCGCCAGCGCGATGGTCGCCGCTTCCTGGATCTCGGCGTCAGTTGCGTCAGGCTTGCCGTAGGCGATGTTGTGACGGACGGAATCGTTGAACAGAACCGTCTCTTGCGTGACTAACGCAATCTGCCGGCGCAGGCTTCCGAGTTTTACATCACGCAGATCGACGCCGTCCCACAGCACTGATCCTGAAGTCGGATCGTGAAAACGCGGTAGCAATTTCGTTAACGTCGATTTTCCGCCGCCTGATTCGCCAACCAGCGCCACCATTGTTCCTGCTTCGATCCGGAGGTTGACGTCTCGCAGCACGGACCGCGTTTCATTTTGGTAACCGAACGAGACATTGCGTAATTCGATCGCGTGCTTCAAGGGCGTCAGGTCGCGCGCGTTCTCTTTTTCTTTGATCGCGGCGTGTTCGTCCATCACTTCCCAGACGTGATGGGCTGCGGCCAGCGCCTGTTCCATGCTGTTCTGCAAGCGCGACAACTTGCGCATAGGATCGTAACTGCGAAGCAGAAAGAACAGGAAAGTGACGAACTGAGCCGTGTTCATCCGTCCGGCGATGATCTCCTGTTGGCCGACAAAGAGCAGCAGAACTACGAACAGAATCCCGATGATCTCGATGGTTGGCGGCGACGCGCCGGCGATGCTGGCGCTTCGCAAGTTGGCCCTCAGGATTCGTTTCGCTACCGCGGTAAAACGATCCGACTCACGTTGCTCTGCGCGATAGGCTTTAACGATGCTCTGGTTGGCGAGTGCCTCCTGCGCGGTGTCTGTCAGCTGTTTGCTTCCCTCAAGACTCTCGCGCGCGAGGGTTCGCAGTGCTTTGCCGAACTTGACAGTCAACACAGCGATGATCGGAGCGACGATCAGGGATGCGAGTGTCAGTCGCCAACTGTAATAAAAGGACGCGCTGAGAAATGCGATCAGCGAAAAACTTTCGCGCAAAAGATCGCGGAGCGTCGCCGTCACAGCCGTTTCAATCGCCGCGGCGCTGGAAACGAGTCGAGAGACGAGGTAGTTCGTGCGGTGGCGCTCAAAAAAAGTAGCGGACTGCGCTAGTAAGTGGTTGTAAAGATCCTGGCGCAACTTCAGCACTGACAACTGGCCAATCCGAGCCATCAGGTACGTCGACAAATATTCGGCGACGCCTTTGGCAAGCGTGAAGATAATCAGCAGGATCGAGATCATCTTCCAGGCGCCGAATGGATCTTGGGGTATCAGGTGTTGCAGACCGAACAGGGTTGCGGTCTTTTGACTTCCGTTTTGCGTGAATGCCTGATCGAAAATGGGGACGATGAGTGCGCCGGTAGCGCTTTCCAAAATCCCTACCAGCAGCATCGCGAAAGTAGCCACTGTGAAGATCGGCCAGTGAGGTTTCAGGTACTTTAACAAGCGGCGAAGATCACGCATTCTGGTTGCTAAAGTCTCCGATCAATTGCTATAAGGAGGGTGGAAGCGGTCCAAAGTTAAAAACGAACTATACTTACCCCCACTTATTTGCGTCAAGGCTGACTGATTTCTCCGGATCTACAAGTTGTTCGTGTGCAAACCTCACGAACTTTACAGGATTCGTCTGCGCGACTTGGGGTATAATTTGCCGCAAGTTGCACGTTAGAAGGATCCCTACCGACAGGATCGGAGAGACTTGGCACAGCAAGCACCAACAAACAGCAAATACGCAGGTAAACGCCTTCTAATCGCAGACGATGACACGGACATGCGTCTGCTCCTTGCCGAATATTTTCGGCGCCTCGGTTTTACGGTAGAAGAACGTGAAAACGGGATGGCCGCGCTCGAAGCGGCACTGGCGGGAAGGTTTGATTGTTTCATTTTTGACGTCTCGATGCCCGGCATTTCCGGGCTCGACCTACTCAAACGGGTCCGCGATCGCGGCATCCAGACCCCGACACTTTTCCTGACGGCACACGACGCGCTATCCGACAAGGTTGCCGGCTTCGAAGCCGGTGCTGACGACTATTTGGCGAAGCCGTTCAGTCCCAGGGAACTCGAGTACCGGGTGGAAGCACTGCTGCGGCGCGGTGGCGGCGTGGCGGCCGAGCCTGATGGTGAACGGATCGAGGTTGGCGATCTCGTGATCGATAAGCGACGTCACGAGGTGATCCGCAACGGCGATCGCGTCGACTTGACGCCGCTCGAATTTCAGATCCTCGAATTGCTCGCGTCCGAGCCCGGCCGTGCCTGGTCCAGAAACGCGTTGCTCGATCGTGTTTGGAGTACCGACTACGAAGGCTATCAACGCAATATCGATCCGCATATCAATCGCCTGCGGAAAAAACTTGAAACCGATCCGAAGAACCCGCGTTACGTACTAACGGTCCGGGGAGTCGGTTACAAGTTAAACGAAGTGCCCTGATGCTTTGGTGGATTGGTTCAGGCCTGATCCTGCTTTGGTTAATCCTGCTCGTTGCGCAACAACGAGGCTGGATACATCTGCTGTTGCTCTCCGGAATTTCCGTGCTCATTGTCGAGATTGCCGCTTATCGTAAAACCAGGTACGAACACAGAATTCGGGATAAATCTGTGTAATGCGGCAACAGTGCACGTACCTGAAGCATCAACAGGATTAATAAATGACCAGGAGTTTCTTTGCCATGACATTTAGTATTGGTCAACGCCTCCCGCTTGTACTTATCGCTTGTTTACTCTTCTTTTCAGTTGCGTTCGCCCAAAGAGACGTTGAACGACAAACCGTCGCTGTAACCTATCCGTTAGACGAGACGGTCACGGTGAAGTTTCGCGGCACAACTCTATTACCGCGCCTGAAAGGCGAGGCAAAAGTGAAGCGAGCCGGACGTCGCGGCACTCGCGTGGAATTAAACATCGACGATCTGCCACGTGCCTCGGAACTCGGTGGTCCATACACGACCTATATCCTGTGGGCCATCTCGCCTGAAGGTCACGTGGACAATCTCGGCGAGATCAAACGCAGCGGCAGTACATTTGTTGACTCAAAACTCGACGTCACCACGCCGCTCCAGTCATTTGCGCTGATCCTGACTGCCGAGCCGCACTTCCTCATGAAAGTGCCGAGCAAAATGGTCGTGATGGAGAACCTGCCACCGCGACGTCCCAATGGCAGCACAGTGGAGACCGTCGACGTTCGTTACATCGGAAACTCGAGCGATTACTTTCGCGATGTTCGCGTCCCGGAGATTGCCGCCGCTGACTATCGTCAAACGCCAGTTTCGTTACTCGGCGCGCGCCAGGCCGTCGGTCTGGCGAAGTATGCCGGCGCCTCACAGGATGCGCCTGACGAACTGCGAACCGCCGAGGATAATTTGCAGGCTGCTGAACAAGCATGGCGCTTGAACCAGCCGGAAGCGGAAGTCGACGTGAAAGCGCGGCAAGCGACGCGGTCGGGAGCTCACGCGGAAGAAATTGCAGCGACGAGGAAAGCCGCTCGTCTCCGGCGCGATGAGATTCGCCGCCGCGACGAAGCCGTTCGTGCAGCAGAACGCACCGCCGACTCCTTGCAACAGGAAGTGGCCCAGCTGCGGACCGCGCTTGAAAAAGAGCAACGCGCTCGCGAGCTGGCGGAACGCGACGCCGCAACGGCAAACGATCAATTGCGTGAGAAGCGCGTCGAAATCGCTCGCCTGCGTGACGAAAACCAGGTCCTGCGTACCGATGCCGACAGCGCCAAGCTGAAACTTGCCCGGCTCGAAGGCGAAAAAGCAGCAGAGACCGCGCGGGTAGAAGCCGAGCGACTCGCCATCGAAAAACGCAATGCTGAAGCGACCTTAAAAGAGACTCTGGCGAAATATGGAACCGTCAAGCAGACTGCCACGGGTTTCCGGCTGGTTCTTTCTGAGAATATTTGGGCCAATGCGCGAAAGGCGACGTTATCAACTGCCTCAGCCGCCAAGCTTGAACCGCTGGCCGCGTTGCTGGCGAGTAATCCCGACTATCAGATCCTGATCGAAGCCTATACTGACAATCGTGGTGATGAAGTCGAGCTGCAACAGCTCACGCAGGAACGCGCACGCGTGTTGTCGGATCGTTTTCAGTCGGCGGGTGTAGAACCCGCGCGTATTCAAGCCAACGGCATGGGAGCCTCCAACCCGGTGGCGCCGAACACTACTGTCGCAGGCCGCACGAAGAACCGGCGAGTTGAAATCACATTCACGCCGCCGCGCAACACGGCGGTTAACTGAAGCTTGGTGCTTGGTACTTTGTGCTTGGTGCTTAGTTTGCTGTTCGATAACTGGAGGCCCGCTCGAACTGCGACAAAGCACTAAGTATAAAGCACTAAGCACAAAGCATAATGTCCCCACTCGATCCACTCGAAATACTCCAGGTCATCGGCTATAGCATCGGCGCGTTGATACCGCTTTGGATGGCGGTGCAACTCGTCCGGCATCGCTCCAAACTCACGAACATCGAGCGCATCCTTGCAGCGCTCGCTTTGACGATGGGCGGGTGGCATACCAGCAACCTCGTCGTCACTCTCCACGGCCTTTTCGATCTCGGATTCGACACTTGGACCACACTCCTGCGTGTCGCGGATACGGTCGCCGTGGTGAGCATCACCTTCGCATATTCCTTTCTGCTTCACGTTCACCTGTATCTCTGGGCCCAATCTCATGGTCGCGGCCTGAACCGCAGCGAGCGGTTGCGCGTCTACCTTTCCTACCTCCCGACGGTCTTTCTTGTGATCGCCGTCCCGCAACTGTGGAGTGGCGACTACGCACCGATGTTCGCCAAGCTCTCATTCTTCGTGATTCCGTTCGCGTTCTGGATCGCGTACGTGCTGGGGCTGATTGCCCTGACTGAGTGGCTGATCGCGAGAAAGACGCACAACGCCAGCGAGCGGCGAATCATGCGCACACTGGCTGCGTCGTTCATCGGCGTTGGCATGGTAATTCTCGCGGCGCTGGCGTTTGGACTTGGTGCAGGCACGACAGTCGGGCTTTATCTCAAGACGATCGCGAACCTCGGTTCTTTGCTGCCATCAGTTCTTCTGGCCTACTACATCTATCGCTATCGTTATCTGGAGATCATCATCGAAGAGAGCTTGATCGTGGTGACGTTTGCCACGGTCGTGCTGACGGTTTACGTCTTTGGTATCCGGACCATCGGCGACTGGATGACTCAGCGTTACGGAGTTCGTCCCGGGCTGGTCGAAGCTTTGCTGATTCTCGCTCTGGCGCTGATGGCGGCGCCGTTGCGCGGCTGGTTGGCCCAACGGTTTCACAAACTCTTCGAACGTGAAGCGGCGCTGTATAAGGAGATCGTTTCGCGGATTGGGTCGCATGCGGGTTTGTTCAAAGAACTCTCTGACCTTTTGCAGTTTGTTGAAGAGCGCACAACTCAAGCTCTGGGCTTGAGACAACTGAAGATCTTCATCGACGGATCGGTCGCCGGTGAAGTGAACGGGCACCGCAGGCTTCCAGAGCCGTGGGGCGGGCTCGTCCTCGCAAAATCGCGTGCGAACGGATGGCTGCCGGTCGAAGACGATCCGGTGTTGGTGGAACAAGGTTTCAAGCTGGCGTATCCATTGCGGCGCGAGGAGAACGTGGAAGGATTGCTGGCGGTTGATGCGGCTGCGGCGAGTTTGACGCCCGACGCACGGTCGGTAATGGAGATCCTCGCCAACCAGGTCGCGATCGCGATCGACGATTCACGCCTGGTGGAAGAGAACGTGAGACTCGAACGGGAACTGGCTGAGCGCGAACGTTTGGCTGCGCTCGGTCGCATGGCAGCCACTGTCGCCCATGAGATCAAGAATCCACTGTCGGCGATCAAGTCGATCGCGCAGGTGATGCGTGAAGACGAGAATTTGAAGATCGAGTACGAGCGCGATCTGACTCTGATCATCGGCGAGACAGATCGACTTAGCCAGAGCATCACGCAGCTTCTTAGTTTTGCGCGCAGAGAGAGCCCTGCTGCCGAACCGTTAAGCGTGGGCGAATTGGTCCAGGCGACGGTAGATCTGTTTCGCGCGAATGCACGCGAACACGGGATCGATCTCACCTACGCTGTCTCCACCGATGCGACGCTCTCGGGAAAATCTGTTTCCGCGTTGCGCGATGCCTTGTCCAACCTGTTGCTGAACGCGTTACAAGCGACACCTTCAGGCGGAGAGGTTCGGTTAAGTGCTTCGGCGTCTGACGGCGTGCTGCTGGTGAACGTGCAGGACAACGGGCCGGGTGTTCCGGCTGAACTGCGCGAACAGATTTGGGAGCCGTTCTTCACAACGAGGCAGCGTGGCACCGGACTCGGCCTCGCAATCGTTCGCAAACGCGTGCAGGAAGTCGGCGGTTCCGCTTCGCTGGGCACACCTCGCAACGGGCACGGCGCGCTGTTTCATATTCGCATTCCAGTTAATTAATCCGCTTTCGGAATCACAGGGAACTTTCCGGGGCATTCTGCGTGATAGGTGTGGCTGTAAGCGTTACCTATCGTAAGGAGATGGAGCATGAAGAAATTTCTGATCGCAGTTTTGCTGGCTGTAGTGTGTCTGGGCATAAATGTCCAGGCTCAAACAACCGCCACTCCGCAAACCCAAACATCAACTCAAACCAGGAATGAAGACGAAACTAATCTCGAGACGCATCTGTTTCTCATCGTCGCCACGCATCAGGAGTCCGCGGAATCGAAACTTCCGCCGTCCCTCGATGGGGTCGCGAGACAATTGCGCGCGACGCTGCCATTCAAGAACTACCGGCTGGTGTCAACCCTCATCAATCGCGTTAAGAATGAAGGAAGTTTGAAATTAAATTGGGTGGGCGCACCCATGACGTCCATCGCTTCGACGGCACCGACGACGCCGAGTTTTAGTCATTTCAACATTCGGCAAGTGAAACTCGTGCGCGACGGCGACGGACAACAGATGATCCAGATGGCGGGCTTCAGTTTCGGTGCCCGTGTTCCCATTCAGATGAGTGCAATTGCGGCGGGCGGCGAGGTTAGACCTACGACTAGTTACGAGCAAACGGGCCTGGGCACCGACATCAGCATGCGCGAGGCGGAACCGGTCATCGTCGGCACCCTCAACGTTGGCCCATCGGGCGACGCGATAATCCTGGTCGTTTCAGCCAAACGGGCACCGAAGTGAACCCATTCGTTTGATCTGTGGCACGCGATGCGCTAGTAAAATCCGCCGGACGAGTTCTAAACTAACCGGGAAGTGAGAAAAGACGCATTGCGATTGATGATAGTTGACGACGAGGAAGCCGCACGCTACGGCATGCGGCGTGCCCTCACGACCTTCGGCTACAACATCTCTGAAGCGGGGTCTGCCGAAGCAGCCCGCGCCCTGCTGAAACAACACGAGCCTGACTTGCTCCTGCTGGATGTTAACCTCCCGGGAATGAGCGGGCTCGATTTCCTTCGCGAACTCAAGACCGCCAACGGCAATGCTCCGCTCGTGATCATCATCACGGCCCATGGCTCGGAACGCATGGCTGTAGAGGCGGTCAAAGCCGGCGCCTACGATTATCTGTCCAAACCTTTCGAGCTTGACGATCTCCGGCTCGTTGTCAAAAACGCGGCCGAGACAGTTCAACTCCGGCGTGAAAATTATTCACTGCGCCGCCGCATCGAGGTTGAGCGTTCACAACGCGGCGCGCTCATCGGAGCTTCCGAAGCGATGCAGCGCGTGCGGTCCATGATCGACAAGGTCGCCGAAACTGATGCGACCGTGCTGGTCCGGGGCGAATCAGGTACCGGAAAAGAACTGGTTGCCCGTGAGCTTCACGAGCGAAACAGCGTAAGGCGCAACAGTTCGTTCGTCGCCGTCAATTGCGCGGCACTGCCTTCGGAGCTGATCGAGTCCGAGCTATTTGGACACGAAAAAGGCGCTTTTACTGGGGCCGCGGCAAAGCGGGAAGGGAAGTTTGAACAAGCAGACGGCGGCACACTATTTCTCGACGAAATCGGCGACATGAGTTCCAACGTGCAAGCCAAGTTGCTGCGCGCGTTGGAAGAGCGTCGTATCGAACGGCTTGGCGGAAATGAGTCGATCCCCGTCGATGTGCGTATCGTCAGCGCTACACATCGTCCGTTGGAACAGGAGATCACGAACGGTAACTTTCGCGCGGATCTCTTCTATCGTTTGCGTGTGGTGACTGTAGATATTGCCCCGTTGCGCGAACGTCGCGAGGACATTCCGCTATTGGCGGAAACTTTCCTGCGAGGGGCCTCCGAGCGATACGAATTACCCCAGCGAGCGCTGAGCCAGGGCGCATTGAAACGTCTGCTCGAGTACAACTGGCCCGGCAACGTGCGCGAGTTGAAGAATACGATCGATCGCGCGGTGATCATGGCTGAAGGCGACGAAATCACGCCCCGCGATCTGCCTGACGAAATTACTGCCGGAATCCCCAAAGGTCCGATCGGTGATTCGGAGGACGAAACCGACGGTCTGCGCGTGCCGTTTACAGCTGATTTTCGCGAGGATCGACGCGAGTTCGAGCGCCGCTACATCACTCGCTGCCTCGAACACACACAGGGAAACGTCACCCGCGCCGCCGAGATTCTCGACATGCATCGCCAGTCCCTACAACACAAACTACGACAACTCGGCCTCGGTCGCCGATACGTCTCCGTGAGCGGCGATTCGCAAGATAATTCCGACAGTTGAAAGGTAAACGATGCTTGCGCAAACGTTAGTTTTGCGAGAGTCTTCACTGCAGCCAGAGAAAGCTCATCAGAAAGCGACCGTTTGTGAAAGTTGGTAAACGATGAAAGCGCGAGTTGACGCCATTCTCCAACGCGAACAGGCTGAGTACTTGGATCGACTGCTGCCCGCGGGGGACGAGTTACTTACCGAGATGGAATCGTATGCAGCGGAGAACCGGGTGCCGATCGCAGATCGCGAGGTGGCGGCGGTCATCGAGATCACTGCGCGCGCGTGCGGTGCGAAGCGGGCCCTGGAGATCGGAATGGCGATCGGTTACTCGGTGGTCCATCTTGCGCGCGGAATGGGCGAGGGCAGTCTTATCGTCACGATCGAGCCGAGCGATGAGATGATCAAGGCGGCATCTGGTTATTTCGAGCGGGCAGGTCTTGCGGATCGCGTTCGCATCGAACGCGGCAAAGCGCTAGAAGTGATGCCGCGACTCACAGAGACCTTCGATCTCCTCTTCATCGATGCACTGAAAGAGGAGTACAAGCAATATCTCGATCTCGGTTTGAAGCGCTTGCGCAGCGGTGGAGTAGTGATCGTCGATAATCTACTCTGGGGCGGAAAGGTCGCCACTGGAGACTCCGAGTCGTCAACCGTCGCGCTACGTGAGTTCAATCAGTATTTCATCAACCATCCTCAGTTGCGTGCAGTAGTCCTTCCTGTTGGTGATGGCCTGGGATATGCCGTGAAGAATTAGGCAAGACCATTCTCATGAGCGTTTCCTTATTTGAATTATTCTTCTTTGATCGGTCATCCCACTGTAGTCGAACAAGAGCTATAAACCGGATTAAGAGAAAGACGGATTCTCAAAACAGGACAGCACCCAGTCTCATAACTATCTTGATAAACACTTCGCTCGCGTGCTAACTTCATCTCGTCTCTCTCGGTATTTATGAGATTCTCCCACCCTCATTTAAGCGAGTGTCCTTATGAGCAAACGAAGGCAGATTGGCTTGCTGTTGTTGCTGACGTCTATTGTGGGCGCCGCCCTGTCCTGCAACGTTGCTTCAAGTAAGGAACCCTTCTTCGGGAAGACGACCCCGCCGCAGCGAAACATCTTTCGTTACGTGACGGGTGACGAACCCGAATCGCTCGATCCGGTTGTGAGCACCGGACAGCCCGAAGCGCGAATCTACATGGCGCTCTACCAGGGGCTGGTCGAATATCATCCGAAGACGATGGAACCCGAGCCCGCGCTCGCAGAACGCTGGCAGCCGAACAACGATTCATCCGAATTCAAGTTTTATCTACGTCAAAATGCACACTGGTCCAACGGCGATCCAATCACGGCGCAGGACTTTGTTTACAGCTTCCGCCGCGCGCTCGCGCACGAGACTGCCTCGCGCAATGCCTATCTCGCTTACTACATAAAATACGCACAGGATTTCAACGAGCAGAAGGTCTTCGTTCGTGATCCGAAAACGGGTCAGTTTCTTAACGCAAAGGACTTCGACGAGGATATTCCAGCCGAACCACTCTCCGGCGGCCCGCTTGACTCCGGACCGGGAGAGTACTCGATCCCGGAAGTCGAGACGCACGAGCCGATCGACTCCGAGTTTCACAAACAACTGCACACGCCTCAGCGCCTGACGCTGCCCGGTGACCCTAAGGCGCGTAACAAAGCGATTGACGCAGACGCAAAACTAAAAGCCGCAGTCGCAGGCAAAGAGTTTGTCCCCGTGAAAGCCGAAGACATCGGTGTTGAAGCAATCGGCGATCACATGGTTCGGATTTCACTGACTCAGCCTGGACCTTTCTTCGTAGGCTTGTTGGCCCACCAGGTGTTCCGTATCGTGCCGCAGAAAGTCGTCGAAAAGCACGGCGCCGTCTGGACGCAACCGCAGAACATCGTTACCTGTGGTCCATTCAAAGTAAGAACCTGGCAGCCTTACGACAAGCTGGTCGTTGAACGCGACCCGATGTACTGGGACGCCGCCACTGTCAAACTTGACGAGATCCATTTCTATCCGATGGCGGACAATCCGTCGATCATGAATTTGTACAAAGTCGGCGAAGTCGACGCGGTGTTGAATCACACCGTGCCGAACGCGTGGCTTGAAGTCGTCAGAGCGAAACAGGATTACATGGACGGCCCGGAGGCGGCGATCAACTACATGCTGATCAATGTCACGCAGCCGCCAATGAACGACGTGCGCGTGCGCAAGGCATTCAACTATGCCATCGACAAGAATGCCTGGGCCTCATGGCGCAAGATCGTAAAACCTTTGACAGCGTTCACGCCCGAAGGAATCTTCAAAGATTATCCGCGACCAAAGGGCGACCAGTTTAATCCGGAAGAGGCGCGTCGACTCCTGGGTGAAGCCGGATTTCCGGTTACGAAACGCGGTGACGGCGGTTATTCGTGTCCGAAGTTTCCAGTGGACCAGGTCGAATACATCTACAACACGCAGGACTCAAACAAGGCAATGGCCGAGTGGATGCAGGCACAGTGGAAGCAAAACCTCGGCATTACGGTCAACCTGCGGAACATGGACTGGAAGACGTTTTTGAACGTCAGGTCGAAGCTTGAATACAAGGGTTTCTCCCGTGGCGCATGGTCCGCGGATTACATGGATCCGTTCACGTTTCTGAGTCTGTTCTACACGGGCGGCGACAGCGGCTCGGGCTGGCAGGATCCGAAGTACACTGCGATGCTCGACGAGGCAAACCGAACGCTCGATCCGAAGAAGCGATACCAAATGTTGGCCCAGGCTGAGAAGTTTTTGATTGATGCGCAGCCGATGATCCCGATCGACACCGCGGCCATCAACTGGGTAAAGAAACCGTACGTGAAGGGCATGTATCCGAATGCGGGCTCGCTGTTCCCCTGGAAGTACGTTTACATCGAACGCGATCCGGCCAAGTGGGACTATGGCATTCCGAGTTTGACGGCGGATTAAATTTCACCAGCGACACGAATGCTTCGCTTCATAGTCAGACGACTCCTGGTCACCATCCCAACGATTCTCATCGTGATCACGATCACGTGGGGCCTCATCAAGCTCGCTCCCGGGAGCTTTTACAGCGGCGAGAAACGACTGCCACCTGCCATCGAAAAGAGCATCCGCGAAAAGTACGGCCTCGATAAACCGTGGTACACGCAATACGGCAAGATGATGTGGAGCATCGTCCGCCACGGTGACTTCGGAACATCTCTCCGCTTTGAAGGCCAATCGGTAAACACGATCATTCGGCGCTCGTTGCCTGTTTCGGCTGCCATAGGAATCATCGCTTATCTGCTCGCGCTGATTGTCGGCATCACCGCGGGATCCATAGCCGCACTAAAACAAAACTCGCGTTGGGACTATGGCTCGATGACGCTCGCAATGCTCGGCATCTCGGTGCCTAACTTCGTGCTTGGTCCAATACTGGTCCTGGTGTTTTCACTCACTCTTTACTGGCTGCCACCGTCGCGTTGGGGCGGCTTTCCGAGTCGAAATCTGATTCTTCCGATCATCACGCTTTCCGCGATCTACATGGCCTATATCGCGCGGCTTGCACGCGCGGGCATGCTCGAGGTGCTGCGGTCAGATTACATCCGCACCGCGCGCGCAAAAGGGTTGAGCGAGAAAGACGTCGTGATCAAACACGCCTTGCGCGGCGGCTTGATGCCGGTTGTGTCATACACTGGTCCCGCGCTCGCCTTTCTGCTAACGGGCACGGTCGTGGTGGAAAGAATTTTCGCGTTGCCGGGATTGGGAAACTATTTTATTCAGGCTTCGCTGAATCGTGATGAGCCGCTGATCATCGGCATCGTCGCGTTTATAGCGATCACGTTGTTGTTGATGAACCTGGTCGTTGATATCGCGTACGCGTATCTCGATCCACGCGTCAGGTATTAGAAACAATTATGACTCCCGGACCTGATCTGATTCACGCCACACCGGAGACGGCGATCACCGAAGGTGAGTTCGTACACGGCACTTCGCTGTGGCGCGATGCGTGGCGTCGACTGCTAAAAAACAAGCTCGCGGTGTTTGGGCTGATCGTCGTTGCATTCATCACGATCGCGTCGCTGATTGGTCCAACCGTGATCAAACGCGCTACAGGCTTTACTCCCGATTACATTCCGACCAACGACACCAGGTTAATCAAATCATTTCCACCATTCACCGGTCCGGATGGCCAGTTTACCTGGACCCATCCAATGGGCACCGACAACGCAGGCCGCGATCAACTCGCGCGTGTGCTTCAGGGCGGGCAGATCTCGTTGTTCGTCGGGATTATTTCAACGTTCGTTTCGTTGCTGATCGGCGTTAGTTACGGCGCGATTGCAGGCTATGTAGGTGGCCGTGTCGACAACATCATGATGCGGATCGTCGATATTCTTTACTCGCTGCCTTACGTGATCGTTGTGATCGTCTTGTTGTCGATGTTTCGCAGCCAAACGGCGCGCGGGCAACTCATTCTCCTCTTTATCGCACTCGGATCTGTCTCGTGGTTGACGATGGCGCGCATCGTTCGTGGCCAGGTGTTATCGTTGAAGAACCAGGAGTTTGTATTGGCGGCAAAGGCCACCGGTGTTTCGACGCCGCGAATTATCTTTCGTCATCTTGTGCCGAACACGTTGGGCCCGGTTATCGTTTACGCGACGCTGACGATCCCGCAAATCATGTTGACGGAAGCATTTCTGTCGTTCCTCGGGTTTGGAGTGCAGGCGCCGTTGGCTTCGTGGGGCAGCCTCGCGTCCGACGGCATTCAGAACATCGCAATCTTTCCATGGCAGTTGATCTTCCCCGGCGTCACGATGGCGCTAACGCTTTTCTCGCTGAACTTTTTGGGTGACGGCCTCCGCGACGCGCTCGACCCACAGATGAGGACCACTTGAAGTATTTGTCATTTTCCATTTCTCGTTTTTCATTTTTCATTGCCCGATGGGAAGTGGCCGTCGAGTCTTCTTTAAATGACGAACGACAAATGACAAATTGGAAATGGAAGATGTGATGACTCAGGCAAACGGCAACCTCCTCGAAGTTAAAGATCTCCGTACTTACTTCGAAACCGATGACGGCATTGTGAAGGCCGTCGACGGTATCTCGTTTCAACTCAAGCGCGGCGAGACGTTGGGTATTGTAGGGGAGTCGGGCTCGGGCAAGTCAGTCACAAACCTCGCAATTATTCGACTCATTCCGGATCCTCCGGGAAAGATCGTCTCCGGAGAAGTTGTCTTCAATGGGCAGGACTTGCTGTTGCTCACAAAAGAAGCGATTCGAAAGATTCGCGGCCGGCGCATTGCGATGATCTTTCAGGATCCGATGACCTCACTAAACCCCTTCATGAAGATCTCCAAACAGTTGATGGAGATGACTCAGCTTCACCTGGGCCACACAAAAGCCCAGGCGCATGCTCACGCGATCAAGATGCTCGAAACGGTCGGTATTCCCGACGCGCGCGCACGCGCCGACAGCTATCCACATGAGTTTTCAGGCGGCATGCGGCAGCGCGTGATGATCGCCATGGCGCTGTCGTGTGAACCTGAACTGCTGATCGCAGATGAGCCGACCACCGCGCTGGACGTCACGATTCAGGCGCAGATCCTCGAACTGATCAAGAAGCTCAAACAAGAGACGGGCACCAGCGTGATTCTGATCACGCACGACCTCGGTGTTGTTGCCGGAATGACGGATCATGTGATCGTCATGTACGCAGGGAAAATTTTCGAGCAGGCGAAGACAGCAGAACTGTTTGCGCTGCCGGGTAATCCGTACACGAAGGGCTTGTTGCGTTCCGTGCCGGATCCGACTGCTGAACAGGGTAAGCTCTATCAAATCCCGGGATTGCCGCCGGATGTCGCGCACCTTAAGCCCGGATGCCCGTTTGCGCCGCGTTGTGAGAAGGTGCAGGAGATTTGTCATCGGGAGTTTCCACCGTTGGTGCAACTCAATGCGGACCATTATTCATTGTGCCACTTTGCTCGTGAAGTTTATGCGGAGTCAGGGGGCGGGCGAGTTTCATGAGCGCTGTTGAATCTAAAAATGCTCGCGAACCGCTGATTTCAATTCGAGATCTCAAAGTGCACTTCGATCTCGGAGGCGGCGGCGCGCTCGACAAGTTGATGGGCGGCAGTCCCGTGAAACGCGTGGTCAAAGCGGTGGATGGAGTTTCGCTTGATATCTTCCGGCGCGAGACTCTGGGACTCGTTGGTGAATCTGGTTGTGGCAAGTCGACACTCGGGCGAGCAATTCTAAGATTGACTGAACCGACGTCGGGGCAGGTGTTTTATGGCGAGCGTGACCTGGCCCACCTGTCCGGCCGCCAACTCCGTGAACAGCGACGGCATTTGCAGATCATCTTTCAGGATCCTTATGCATCGCTGAATCCCCGAATGACCATCGGTCAGATTGTCGGCGAGCCGCTCGAAACGTTCGGACTCGCGAGTGGCAGGGAAGCGGAGGAGCGCGTGCAGGAGTTGCTCGAGACAGTTGGATTGAGCAAGCGCTTTATCAAGCGTTATCCGCATGAGTTTTCCGGAGGACAACGGCAGCGTATTGGTATAGCTCGCGCTTTGGCGGTCGATCCGGATTTCATTGTCGCCGATGAACCGATCTCCGCGTTGGACGTTTCGATCCAGGCGCAGATCATGAATCTGCTCGAGAAGCTGCAGCGCGAAAAGCATCTGACCTATCTCTTCATCTCGCACGACCTGCGCGCGATTCGACACGTGTCTGATCGAGTGGCGGTGATGTATCTCGGGAAACTGGTGGAGATCGCGGATGCGAAGACGATCTATTACGAGCCGTTGATGCCGTACACGAAGGCGCTGATTTCTGCCGTCCCCGTCCCCGACCCGCAGATTGAGGCGACGCGACAACGGATCGTTCTTGAAGGCGACGTGCCGTCACCGATCAATCCGCCGTCGGGGTGTCCGTTTCACACGCGCTGTCCGTATGCAATTGAAGTATGCAAGGAAGTGGTCCCTCAGTTGGTCCAGATCAAGCCGGCCCACTTCGCGGCCTGCATCCGCATCAGCCCCTCGCAACCGCACATTGAAAAGGTCGCACCCGGCGCCGCTCCCGGAGTCGAGAGTGGCATCAGCGCGACCCATGGTTGATGTAAGACCACGACCCCGAAATACCACCCCTATTGAGCGTTTACGACTAGGGTGAACTCCTCGTGCGGACGGTGGATTTGCCCAGAATCGTGCGGCCGGTCAGCTAACTCGTTGTAGCTCACAGAGTTGAAATCTATACTTGCTATGGTTTTGAGACCATGCAGGACGCCCCGAAATAGATGCCAAAACGGTCCCCCATTGCCCTGAATCCTCAGGAACACCGCGAAGACGCGCCGCCCGCCTGGCCGGAGGTTCAGGACGGCCTCGCTGAGACAAGCGGCCTGGCACTCTTGCTGGTCGACGGGCATCAACCTCCCGCGATTGCTGTCTCAAACAACAACTCAATCTGCGAAGCGTTTCAAACCTCGCCGGAGTACGCGACGCTCTGCGACCCATACTGCGGTGCGGCACACTCGAAAGCCACAAAAGCTGGCGGAACGATTGAATACCAGTGTCACGCTGGTCTGCGCTGCTTCGCCAAGCCTGTCGAAATCAGTGGCAGCAAGCGAAAGCTCGCCGTGATCGGCGGACGCGCATTCGTGAAGAGCGCGGATTATCAACGTCTGATGGAACGCTTTCGCTCGGGTGACCTGCAAAGCTTGGCATTGTCGGAAGCTGTCTTTTCGAACGTCCTTTTCGCCGAACAACCACGTTTGAGCGAACTCGCAGAACGTCTCGATAATTCAGTTCGTCGTTTCCACGGCGCAAAATCTAACGGCTCCTCAATCGCGCTCGTCAAACCGGCCACTAAAGAAAAAGCGCCACGAGAAGAAAAGCCGAAGCCGGAAGGAATCAAACCACAATCAGAACTCGAAAAAGAATCAGAACTCGAAAAAGAAGTACAGCGTCTGCGTCACGAACTTGAATACCGTTCGCGCTTTACTGACTCGCTCCATCATTTTCTCGAAAGAATCAGTGGTCCCGATCCGGAGCAAACGTACGATTCGATCGTTTCCAACTCCAAAGAGCTGTTCGAGTCGGAACGAGCATCGTTGCTCTTGCTAAAGGAGGAAACGAACGAACTAATCCTCAAAGCCGCAAGTGGTTTCTCCACGGATCCCGCGTCGATTGGTCCAATACAAATCGGCGAAGGAGTTTCGGGAGAAGCTATTAACACGGGCAAGCCGATCGTCGTACAAGATATGCGCAGCTCCGGCCGGCGCCCGGCGCCACCGGAACGTTCCTACAAAACAGACTCCTTCATCAGTTATCCGATCATCATCGGCGGGCGCAAAGTCGGCGTTCTCAATGTCACCGACAAGAAAGGTGGGCGCCGGTTTGATGAAATCGATCTCAGTCTGATGGAGATCATCGGACCGCAAATGGCGGTCGCGTTGGAACGCGCGGAGTGGCAGGAGCGCGCCACCGAGTTTCAACTAATGTCTATAACCGACTCGCTCACGGGCTTGCCGAATCGCCGTTATCTCGAAGAGCGCCTCGCGGAAGAGTTGAACCGCTCCAAGCGTTACGACTATCCGATGAGCTTTTTGATGATCGACATCGACGACTTCAAAGTTTACAACGATAAGAACGGCCACCCGGCAGGCGATCTCGCCATTCAGATCACCGGACACTGTTTGAAAGCCGCGCTTCGCTCAGCGGACATAGCATCCCGCTACGGTGGCGAAGAATTCTCCATCCTGTTACCGCAGACTGCTATCGCTGAAGCGGGTACGATCGCAGAGCGAATCAGGCAGCGGGTGAACAGCACCCATTACCCACACGGCAAGGCACAGCCGTTGGGACGCGTGACGATCAGCGTCGGCGTCTCGACGTTCTCGCAAATGATCAATACCTCGGAGAACATCATTGCTGCCGCTGACCGCGCACTCTACCAGGCGAAAAGCCTCGGCAAGGATCGCGTCGAGTTCTATTTCGACGAAGGCGGGAGTCACCAGCAGGGCAAATGAATAAGCGCAGCTCCAGTGAGAACTTTCGGCGCATCCTTGGCCGCGTGACGCAATACGACTTTGTCGGGCGCGGCGAGGAACTGAACCGGATCATGGCTCATGCGGAACCGGCAAACACCGGTCGCGGTTTATTGCTTTTGATGGAGCCGTCAGCAGGTGTCTCGGAACTTTTACGCCAGGCCTACGATCAGATCTTTAATCAACGTTCCGACGTCATTCCAATCTACTTCGCCTTCACTCGCCACGAAACAACTGCGGTGAGCGCCGCGATCGAGTTTCTTAACACATTTCTCCAGCAGTACATCGCTCATCGCCGCGATGAGCCGGTCGTTTCACACTCGACGCTAACGTTGCATGATCTCGTGGAACTTGCGCCGCCGGCCGATCTCGAATGGATCCAACAGCTAGTTGACTCCTACGCCCGACTGCGATTCAGCAACGACGACAAGGCGCTTGTGCGGTTCTGTCTCGGTGCCCCGCAACGAGTACCTCGCTCCCGCGGGCGTCTCATGATCATGTTGGACGGAGCGCAACTGGCCGAATATCTGAACGGAGTCGTGATCCTGGGTACTGAAGTTCTAAGAGTGTTCGGACGGGGCGGATTCACTTTCGTGCTCGCTGGTCTGCGTCGCCAGATTCTCTCCGCCGCTCACGAAGCGAAGTGCAATTTTGAGTTGCTCGACATCCTGCGCCTGCAACAACTCGACGTCGAACAAGCGGCCTTACTGGTCGATCATGTAGCCCGCCGCCAACACGTCGCAATCAGCGAAGCGGCGCGCGATCTGCTGGTCCAACAATTCGCGGGCAATCCGTTTTTCATCAGCATCTTTCTCCAGGCAGCACGCGAGAAGAACGCGTCGCTGACGTCATATCTCGATTGCCAGCGTCTTTACGTGGACGAGTTGCTGGGTGGACATCTTCATCGACACTTTGCCGAACTGCTGGAAGAGATCGCGCCACGAATCGACACGCGACACTTGCTGATCCGTGTGTTATGGGAAGCAGTTGCCGGCGAAGACCAAATATCTACGTTTGAGATCTGGCGCAAGCGTTTGCACGTGACCGCCGGCGAGCTTCAGGAAATACTTCACCGCCTGCACGTGCAGGAGTTTATAAATTGGGACCAGGGAATCATCGAGGCCGGCGTTGGACCGCAGCCGTGGAAAGATTATCTGAAGGTCCGGTACCGGCTAGATGTACTAAACGATCCTCGGGCATTGGTAGTCGCGGACGCTCTGGCGGATTCACTCAAACGCGCGCCTCACACAATGGCGCGACACTACAAACAGATCGCCAGCGGCGGACTACGCGAACTGATCAACCGCTTCAATTGCCAACGCGTTCCGTCCGTCCTACTCGACTATGCGACGTTCAGCCGCAAGTACAAAGGAGCTGAAAGCGACACGATCGCCGCCGGTCTTGAGGCCGAGCCTGATCTATTGAAACTACCGCAGACGGTACACCTGGCGAGCTGCGTCGCCCTCGACAGCGACATGCGACAACTCAGCGACGAGGATCGATGTCTCGTCGCGCACACGTTCGAAGACGGCGCTTACTCAGACGCGCAGGAAGTGATCTGGTTGACCGCCGATATAGAATCGAAACTGGAAGTGGACGTCGACGTGGCGCGGGTGTGGTGCGATAGGTTCGACACGTTGGCCGCAAATCTCGGTTTCAGCCGTTATCAGATTTGGCTGCTCTCAAATGAGGGCTTTTCGGAAGAAGCGGGCCGCTTGTTGGGCCGCCGCAAAGCCTTCAGCTCCAGCCGTCACCAGCTCGCCTTAATCGCTGAACGACTGGGGGAGAGCGTGTCGGATCCGGTGGTGCAAAGTACTGAGGCCAATGAGTTTCTGATGGTTGTGCCGATGGGTGAAGACAATGAGCTGATCGCCGCCAGCACCGCCGAGCAGATCGCCAGGCGCTTGATGTTCCGCCCGGAAGCCATTAACCAGATCAAAACGGCCGTCGTCGAGGCTTGTATTAACGCCTCGGAGCATAGTTTCAGCCCCGATCGAAAAATTTATCAACGATTTCGGCTTGAAAGTGATAGATTAGTCGTCACTATTTCGAGTCGCGGCATCGTGCCGGCCAATCTTAACGGTGCGAGTAGCGGTTTAGAGACTTCAGAAGCAGCGGAAGAACGACGCGGTTGGGGACTAAAGCTGATCCGAACTCTGATGGACGAAGTCGAGTTTGAACGGGTCGACGACGGTACCAGCCTGCGCATGACAAAATATCTTCGCCAAAGTTCTTCGTAACGCTTCGATCCGGATTTACCAGGAATAAAACCTTAGGCGCAGTTATCGTGTCGCCTTTTTATATGAACTTCTCGAGGCAGGAGGCGCCCATCGAGTGGATAAACCAAGTGGAAGATTGGTTCGCTCGCACTGTGTTGGCACCACCGCGGTAGTTTATGCGAGCGACTATTTAAATAAGCTGACCGGTGAGAAGATCGAACGAGAATGCCGCCGACAACTCGACTCGGGTTGCCGCGGGCTGGTAATTGACTTCAGCGATACCCAACTCGTCAACAGTATCGGAATCTCAATCCTTCTGGGAATCATCGACGTCGCCGAGAAGAGCGGCGCTCGCGTTGCGTTCTCAGAAGTGAACCACCAGACAATCGAATTGTTTGAGATGCTCGGATTGACCCGCCACGTTCTACTAGCGAAGGACGAACGCGAAGCACTGCTTAATCTCTCCAATTATGAAGCAACGCACATAGTCCACTGAGCTGTAAATGGAGCCGTCCACACAGAAACTCATCCACACGTTCGGTGCTCTGGCCGATCTCGGGCAGGAGATTGCCGGCACTGGCGAGTTTGCAGAGATGGTGCGCACGTCGTTGCACATGCTGCTCGGTACGCTGGCATTACGTCGCGGCTCGGTAGCAGAGTGCATCGATCAGGACTCGCTTCGTTGCGTTGCCGTTTGGGGCCTCGGCGACGACATGTTACGCGAGTGGACCATCAGCGAATCTGAGAGGCTGGAGTTACTCGATGCGCAAGCTTCTGACGGTTTGGTGAAGTACAGCGAGAAGGGCTTCGTCACGCGAAACTTTACGGGTCTCAGCAACTCCGGGATAGAACTGGTGTTGCCTATGATCGTGCGCGGCGAAGTAACTGGTCTGGTACTCCTCGGAGGGAAGGCAAGCGGCGAAGAGTTTTCAAACGCCGACTTTGAAACTATCAAGGCGATGGTCCGGCATATCGGCGTCGGCATTCACACGCATCGCCTGCTTGAAGAGGTGGCCCATCGTGCGAAAGAGAACCGGCGTTTGTACGACGAGCTGCGCGCCATCTATCGCGATACCGTCAGGGCCTTCGCGGCGGCGATCGACATCAAAGACAAATACACGCAGGGCCATTCCGAGCGCGTCGGCCGCTACAGTGAGATCATCGCGCGAGAGATGGGTTGGAGCGAAGAAGAAGTCGAGGGGATACAGATCGCCGGCTGCTTGCACGACATCGGAAAGTTGGTCGTGGACCGCGACATCATCAACGCCCCTTATCATATCGACGCCAAACGATCGAACGATCTAAACCGTCACCCGGTGGCGGGATACGAGATACTCTCCCCGATCAAACATCCCTACGCCGACATTCCGTTGATGGCCAAGTATCACCACGAACGTCTAGACGGCCGCGGCTATCCTGATGGTCTGACAGACGAACAAATCCCGATGGGTGCGAAGATCGTTTCGCTAGCCGATTCATTTGACGCCATGACAACCGATCGCCCCTATCGCCGGCGCCGCTCGTTCGAAGACGTGGTCCGTGATTTACGCGCGAACAGCGGTACGCAGTTTGACGGAAAAGTCGTAGCCGCGTTTGGGAGAGCGATATTGAAGGAAGTGACCGGGGAAGTTAAGAAACGACCGATCACTAAAATACTAGGCAAGGGTTACCTGGAAGGCGAGAACGTTCCAACGCTGCTGGGTGACTTGATTACGGAATTAGAAAACGGGATCACCTGCGTTACCTCGGCTGGATCCGAATAACAAAGTTACAGATCGCGATCTTCTGATCGGGCCCAATTTCGGTTGGTTCCTCACGCACCACCTCGCGGCCGTTTACCAAAGTCGGGTTTCTTCCTTTTGCCACGAGCCAGTAACGACCTTCGTTATCGCGCGACATCACTGCATGAACGCGGCTGACTTCGGGATCGCCCTTGATGGGCAAGTCGACTGAAATGCTGCGCGAACCGCGTCCGATGGTGATCTCGCTCTTCGTGATCGGCACCACCGCTTCACGCACACCATCGCGCCACACTTCCACGGAATACAACGCCGTAGCCCTGGGTCGCACCACCGTCTGTTCGTTCTCACTGACGTCTTCAGCTCGTTCGAGAACCGTATCGTTCGGATTGAACTGTTGACTGGATTGGGATTGCGTCACGCGCGGCGTGACCATCGTGTGACCACTCTCGGTTTCGTCCCAAACTGCCTGTACCCGAAACTCACCTTTATTAAGCGTGCCGTCAACTCGCAACTCGACCGCGAACGACTTGACGGCGAGTTGGGTAGTGCCACTCAGTTCACGAGCGCGTTCTGACAAGACGTGAAACAGGCCCTGCTCGAGTCCGCGACGTTTGTCGCCCTGCCAATCCTTATCGTCATCCGCACTGAGGTAAACGATGTACTCACGAGGAATGTAGGTTGGGCCACCGGGCGGGGTGAACATCTCGCGTTGCATAGCCGCCTCGACTTCGCGCGCGATCTTCACCAGAAACTCTTCCCAAACGCGTCGTGGCTTTGCATGTTCGTCAGCCGCTTCGAGCAGGTCTTCGCCTGTCTCACCGTCGATCCATTTTCTTATCGATTCCAGCAGGCCCAATCTGATAGCTCCGTCTTATCAATCGAATTTTATATAACGCTTATTGATCCACCCGCGATCGGACGAATATGGATCAGTCTTGGGCCGGCCGTGTTCGACTACCAGCACCTCAACCCAGCTTTTGTCGCTATTAGCGCTGAGAACTCTAACCTTGGAACCGGATTCAGCCAAGCCGATGGGCTGGTTTGAGGTGCTATTCGCAACCGAACGCAAATTGACATCGGTCGTAGTGACACCTTCACGGCCCACGATAATGATGTCTGAAGTTCCCGGTATCGACGCCAGTGGATTCCACCGCGTAGTTACGTATTTATGTGTCGCCAAGAGCATTCCTGAGAAAGCGAATATCAATCCCGCTGCGACGATTGCGCGCTTGGTGCGGCTCGGCGGCAAAAAAGAAGCGGTCGACTTTTTAGTTTGGCGACCATCACCAACGTTCGTATCGGCCTCGAGTTGTTGGCGGGCGCGCAATTCCATCTGTCGTCGCGCCTCCTCGCTAATCGGCACAACAATGCGCGGACGGCGGAGGGAGTCGTTGTTCATCGCTGCGATGCCAGGTGACTCCGGGACCGCGAAGTGCGGCCGCGGCGGTGCCGCCTCGGTGAAGTCTTCCGGTTCGACGATCGAGAGATCGGCGCTGGGTTTACGTCGCGGCTCCGCAGCAGCAGCCGTGACCATTTGCAGCGGTCGAGTAGGTGGCATGCATGCATCGGCGATCTCGTCCCAGAACTCTTCGACCGTTTGATACCGATTTTCCGGCCGGCTTTGCGTTGCTTTTTCAAGCACTCGCAGGACTGGTCTGGCCCAAAAACCATCCTTCATCGACTCCGGTAAGTCAGTGATCGCGTGTTGGGCGAAACGGCGCGGCGACTCACCGGCGAGCAACGTGTAAGTCGTCTTAGCGAGCGAATAGATATCGGCAGCTGGCGTCAGGTGATCAGCCGCCGGTGTTCTTAGACCAGTCGTGCTGAGCTGTCCGGTGTGCATCGAGGGATTATGCTCGGGCGCCGAATAGATGTTCGTGCCGACGCGAGTGATTGCGCCTTCGTTCGCGTCCAGACGCGCGACACCGAAGTCCGCGATCTTGACGACCTCTTTGTCGGCAGTCAGCAAGAGATTTTGGGGCTTGATGTCACGATGAATCACGCCGCACTTGTGTGCATGAGCAAGACCGGAACAGACCTGCTCGAGGTAGTGAAGCGCTCTCTGGATCGTCAACGGCCGCGTACGCGTCAGCGCGAACATATCACCGCCAGGAAGATACTCGAGCACGATGTAATGAAATGTAGTGCCGGCTAGATCGATCGCGGTGCCGTGTCCCAGACGATTGATCACGTTCGGATGTCGCACGCGATCGAGCGCGACTGCTTCGTTTTGGAAATTAGAGACGAGCGTGCGTTCTAGTTCAGCGTCGGGTTCGTCCTGCAAGTAGAGGTTCAAGGCCTTGATAACGACAGTGCGCGGCGCACCATCAACTGCGGCATTGTCAGTGGCGACGTAGATTTCGGCGTAACTGCCGCGGCCGAGGCAATCGACAATGTCATACCGGCCGTCGAGTCTGCTTTGCTGGAGTTTAAGTTCCGACATTAGTTACGCCCTGATTCGCATGGTTTCACCTGACCACGCTGTGCGCAGCGTTTTAAGTTTTCTCGGTGATCTCTGCGTATCTCTCTATTCACTGCGTATCCTGCGTTTTCTCTGTGTCCACTGCGTTAATCTTCCGCCGCAAATCTTCAACGCAGAGGACACAGATAAACAGAGATCGCGGAGAAGACTATCAGTACTAGAAACAGCCAGTATCCGATTCGCATGGCTTAGATGCATCAAGATAGATCAGGGTTCAATATTACGGAGCGTTCGAATTAGCGGGAGGCTTCGTCAACTCTTCATATTGATTGAGTGTTTTCCAGCGGTCGCGATTTGTGCGGAAACTAAGGGCCGCCAAACCAAGTATCGCTTCTTTCTTGATTGTCGCACTCGCTGGAGAAGGAGAGGCGTCGGCCTTGCTAATTGCGGCGTCAAAAGCTTTCACTGCCTCGTCCGTATTCCCTGTGAGCAAGTTAGCGCGACCGTAAAGATACAAAAACTCAGGATTTGGCGAATCGAGTGGGTTCTGAACGCCGGAGTTAACCAACTCCTTGCCGATGTCGTTTGTGAGCCATGCCCGCGGATCCTGATCCACCTGCCGGCGCGCCCGTTCAAACGGCACGAATGGTTCTTCCGGTTTTGGCGGCGCCGTGTCGGCTGCCGGCGTCTGTGCCGGCTGGACCTTCGACGCGAGGAAGGGAATTCGTTCCTTATAACGCGCGCCCGCGTAAAACGCTCCGCCAATTAACGCGAGCACGAGTAGTAGACCAAGAAACTTTGCGATTCCACTGCCACCGCCGGGCCGCGTCATAGGTTCGGCCACGTTTAATCTCTCCTGGGCCACCTGCGCATCAGCCGCCGGACCGGGAAAGGCGATACGCGAGGCGGGAATGAAGCTGCCTTCGTTTTGCGCTGTTGCCGCCACGGGTTGGCCGTTGGGCTGCGGTGCGTAAACCGCTGACGTCTCGGGCGAGATCGTCGGTTCGAGTTCCCCCAGTCTTTCATCGGCGTCGAGACGTTGGCCGACACGCACGATCACCACGGTGAGGTTGTCTTCCGCACCGCGTTCGTAGCAACGTCGCTTCAACTCGTTACAGACCTCTTCGAGATCTCCGTTCATGACCAGCAGTTGGCGAATCTCGTTGTCGGAGACGTGACGCGTGATTCCGTCGGTGCAAAGTAGAAACTCAGTCCCGTCTTCGACTTCGATCGTTTTCATATCGACTTCGACGCTTTGTTCGGCGCCCAAAGCACGACTGATCACGTTCTTGCTCGGATGGTTTGCAGCCTGTTCCGGCGTCATGCGGCCCGCGCGCACTTCTTCTTCGACGATCGAATGATCTTCAGTTTCACGATGTAGCATGCCGTCTGGCGTAAGACGATAAAGACGAGAGTCGCCGACGTGACCAAAAGTCGCTACGTTGTCTTTGAGATGAAGCGCGACGATCGTGGTCGCCATCATGGAAAACTTGGCGTGCTCCTGGGCCATCTGGTGGATCGACGCGTTGGCGCGTTGGATGGCTAGCTCCATCAGGTCTTCGACGTCCGCGCCTTCAACCTGGTGACGAAAAGCTTCATCGAGAACTTCGATCGCAGTTTGCGAAGCGACCTCGCCGGCTTCCGCGCCGCCAACACCGTCGGCGACAGCAAACACATTCCGCGCAGGGTCGTGCAGGAAGGCGTCTTCGTTAAGGGGACGACGTTCGTTCAGACCGCGGTCGGAAAGCGCTGAGGACTGGACCTTGAAGGTTTTCCTGTCTTCACTCATTGCACTGCCTCCAGCTTAATGGGAGAGGAACTCTTCGTCTCGGGAATCTCCGCGATCACCCTGTCGCGCGCATTTCGATGTGAAAACGCCATCAACATTCCCAGCATCGCGAAGCTCGTGATCAGACTAAACCCGCCGTGACTGACAAACGGCAACGTGATGCCGGTCATGGGCAAAGCCCGCAGGATACCGCCAATATTCACTAACGCCTGAAATCCTATGAATGCCGTCAGACCAGCCGCGCACAGCTTCGTAAACATATCACGCGACTCAAGCGAAGTGCGAACGCCAGCAATCACAAAAATTATTACCGCCAGGATGATTATGGCCCCACCGGCGAGTCCGGTTTCCTCGGCGATGGCCGCGTAAATGTAGTCGGAATCGGCGATCGGGATCACTTCGGGAAATCCAAGGCCCAGACCGCGGCCCGTGCTTTTACCAGAAGATATTCCCCACGTTGCCTGTGCCGGTTGGAATGCGAACTTATCGAACCAGACGTCGACGTTAACTGTCCTTTGAAGAGCAGGGCTCTGCGCCGCGAGTTCTTTCATCTCCGGGTTTTTGTTCAAAGCATCGTCGTACTCAGGCTTCCACCACGAAACTTCCGGCGATGGCGGATCGAAACCGTCGAGCCACAGGTGAAATCGTTGTTGAATACGAGCGGGAAGCGCGGCACTGATCGGCCGGGCAATCGTCGACAACAACGGTACTTTCTCCTGAATGTTTCGCGGTAACGCCCCGACGACGAGAATACCGATAACGAGAATGACCGAACCGACGAACAGCAGCAGTTGCGGCCAGCGACGAACCGCGACGAGGTACAACGTCGTGTAAGCGCCACTGAAGATCAGCATCTGGCCAAAGTCTTTAAGCGCAAAAAAGGGAACGAACGGCAACATCGCCATCACCAGCAAAGGCACGATGTCGCGCGCTCTCGGAATGCCCCAATACGTCTCCGCGAGATCTTTGTAACGTGCGGTCAAGATGCCGGCGAAGCCGACCAGAAACGGGATTTTCGACGGCTCCCAGGGCGTCATGTTGCCTAGTGCTTTACCGGCACTCGAAGTCACGACGGCGGCTGCCAAAGGTAACAACGTCAACAAAACGATCAGGAAACTATTCCGCTGCAACAGCAAGAGAAACCCATCGCGCACGCAAAATGAATAGGCGATCGCGAACGCCAGGATCGAGAGGATCGGAATCCATGTGTAACTTGAAGTGATCGCATTCCACAGCGAATAGCTCGACTCTTTCTTGGGCAGTTGAGCGATATCGATTGGCTGCGCCGGCGTGGGAGGCAAACCCATCATTTGCTTCTTTACAGGATCGTAGTTCTCCATGATGTAACGCATGCGCAGCGCTTCCATCTTTTCTTCGCGTGCGGCGGCCTTGTTGCGCGCGTTGTATTCGGGATCGCTGTAGAGCCGATACTGGATCAGCATGCCGAAACCGAAGAGCAGGATCGCCGTGGTAAACAGCACCCAGTTGCCCGAGAAGCGTTTTGTCCTTGAAAGCCACAGCGCCGCCATCATCACCGGAATGAACATCAGCAGATCGCGTACAGCACCAATGACCGACGTCTCGTATCCGCGCAGCAGACCACCGCGATGAACGGCCATGTAACCCATGATCTCGAGACCGAGAATCACGAGGATGAGCAATAAATGTGATGACGCGCGGTTCTTCATTCAGCTGTGTGCTTTGTACTTTGTGCTTTGTACTTTGCTTTGTGCTTCGAAGTGCTTAGTGCGCTGTTATTAATTGCTAAGTACAAAGTACTAAGTACCAAGCTCAAAACTCACCTCACCCTCAAGTACCCCAAATCTCTCGCTTTCATGACCAGCGCCGCGGCAATCGGCGCGGCAGATCTCGAACCATAACCTCCGCCCTCGACGATCACGGCGATCGCCAGTTGCGGTTTCTCCAATGGCGCAATGCACAAAAACCAGCCGTCAATGCGCGGGTTCTCTTCGTCCATGATTACTTCGTCGTACTCGCGAATGATGTTGCCGCGATTGTCGCGCTCGATTCGGTGTCGGGTTTTTGGCTGGCCCGTCTTTGCATCGTAAACGGGAACAACTTTCTGCGCCGTTCCGGTTTTGCCACCGGTGTTAATTCCCGCTGCTTTGACCGGTGCGAACACGCCGCGCGCCGTGCCGCTGGCGCCACCGGTAACGAGACCCATAATGCGCCGCAACTCTGCTGACGCTGCCGGTGAAAGCACCTGATTGAACGCCTGTGGCGCGAGGTTGAACTCAATCTTCGGCTTCATCAACTTGCCTTCCATGTTGCCTATCGTCGCGGCAGCAAGCGCCATCTGGAACGGTGTCATCTGTCCGGCGTAACCCTGTCCGTATCCGATCAACGCGAGGTCGTATCTCGTCACTTGTTTGCCGGTAACGATCGTCGCCTCGCGCGGCGCGAGAGCTCGTTCGACGGCGTCGGTGCTGCCGTTCCAAATCTCCGGTTGCTTGCGCCCGCGCAATGCTTCGGACGGTGTGTTGTACGCGCCAATGCCCAACAATTGCGCAGCGCGTTTGAGTCGTTCCGGTCCAAGCTTTACACCCATCTGCGCGAAGTACTGGTTGCACGAGACTTCGAACGCATGATCGATCCCGATCCTTCCATGCACTTCACCTGGACCACCGTCGTCGAAGATGACGTTCGCGCCCGGCGCAGCGTAGTAGCCACCGCCGCTGCACATAAATTCTGTTTCCTGCTCGCCGGCGAGATAGGCCGCGATCATCGTCACGGTTTTGAACGTCGAACCGGGAATGTAGTAAGCGCCGAGGGCGCGGCTTACGAGTGGTTTATCGCGCTCGTTTGCGTCGAGGCGTATCCAACTTGTTTCGTCGTTGACTTCGTTCAGGCTATACGAAGGCTCGCTGTACATCGCGAGCACTTCGCCGTTCTGCGGATTCACCACGACGATCGCGCCATGTTTTCCCTTCATCAGATCAACCGCGGTCTGTTGTAGCGCACGATCGATCGTAAGTCGTACGTCCTGGTTGCCTTTGAACTCGACTGAACGGCCTTTGACAACCTCCCAGGCTTCAGGCAGCGCGCCGCTTTGCACACCAAACAACGCGCGCTCCAGACCCGGATCGCCCCGATCGGATCCAAACAGGTGCGAGAGCGCTTTATCCAGCGGATACTCGCGACGGATGTCGCCGCTAGCAGTCCGTTTGTAGTAGGCCAGCGGTTGGTCCAACCGGCCACTGCGATCGAGTATCCACCCGCGCAAAGTCGATTCCGATAACCGACGAACGCGCAAGTCTTTGTAACTAAGCTGCTGAAACTTTTCGTTCTGTTCCGCGGCGTATCTGGCCCAGTAAACGTGAAACCCAAACATTCCGAGCGCGAGCAGAACAAACAGCCAGCGCAAAGCACGCAGACCGCGATTCGTCGAGGTCGAACCGAGTCGCTTCTGCACCGCTTTCGGTAGATCATCCGAAACTGAAGCTGTGACGACGGGCCGGCGACGGTTACGAACGAGACCAAGCAGAAGCAAGAGCAGCACGAAGGCAAACCCGCCCACATAGATCAACGTGAACAGCGCCGGCATTCTTTCCGGCATGTGCGGAGTTGGAACTGGGGAAGGTGAGGGAGATTGAAAGAGAAAGAGAAGTAACGTGTTTACGATCATCCAGTTCTACTCACTTTTGCGCAGTCGCACTTCCACATCTCCAAAACCGATTACGTCGCCGTCTTCGATCGGTCGCGACTCGCCATAGGTGATGCGACGACCGTTGATAAAAGTACCGTTGGTGGATCCGGTATCAGCGACGAGGAGAGTGCCTTCCGCGGTCATGAGCAGTGCGGCGTGGATCTTCGACACGCTGCCGTCGTTGAGTGTCAGTTCGTTATCGGAAGCGCGGCCGACGTTAAGTCGTTTGCCGCCCGGTTTGAAGATCAAAGGGATTTCTCGGGTTCCGTTTTGCAGGGTAATGCGCGCGATCACCTCGATGTCAGGCATCGTCGGCTGGCCTGAGGGAATCTGCACGCCAGCTTTCGCGGCGCGTCGTTCTTCGTCCTGGCGGCGCAGGTCTTCTTCAAACTCGCCAAACGTCGGATCGACGGATATGCCGGTCGTAAAAATGTCGACCTCCGCTTCGATGCTGACTGCGGCGAGCGTGCGATAGCGATGATCGTTGATGTGATCGATGGCGGCAGCGAGAACCTCGTTTTTCAGATCGTGCAGGATCTCCGGCGGCGCTTCGGAGTGCGTGCCCCACTCGACCTTCAGCACCAGATGGTGAGGCGCGATGCGTCCGCGTTTGCCCTCGTCTCGGACGCGTTCGTCGATCAGCTTCTTCATTCGCTCGATAAGCTTGGAAGTGGTGAGACCGCTGCGGGGCTCGACGGTGCGACCAAAGCGGCGATCGACTACGTCGCCCATTCCTTCAAGTACGCGACGGAGGATGCGTTCTGGCAGCGCCTCTTCACGCCGCTTCTTCTCACCCTGGTCGAGCTTGAGTTTATCTGTCGAGTCGCCGTCGGTCATGAACAGTCAATACGAGTTTTCCGCCCAGGGGTTCAGCGTGCAACATGATGAACACGGATCGGCTGTATTCTAGCCTAAACGGTGTTAAGACCACATCCCGCTCGTCAGTTTCGGTAGTGGTGCAGTTTCCAGACTCGGGCGCTCTGCGACTCTGAGGTATTGAGTTTTCCACCCAATTCACCGCGGAGCGCAGAGAGCGCGGAGAGAAACCCAGACTGCACCACTACCGTCAGGTTCGGCTATAAACTTCGACGTGGCGCGGTCGCGAATCGGAAAAAAGTGTAGAGGGCGGCAATTGAGTGGCCGCCGCCTTAATGTAAAAATCAGGCTAGGGGGGTTACCGCATAAAGCGGACAGCAGATGGCAAGGCTCTTACTTACATGACGGAGACCGGCGGGACTCTCAATATCGTGAAACAGTCGTTGGATGGCAAGCCTTCTGAACAGCTAGCAAGGTTCGATCAAAGTGACCTATTCGATTTCGACTACTCAGCGGCCGGACAATTCGCGGTCACTTGCGGCGTCTGGAAGTGGGACGTTGTCTTGATTAACGATTTGAAGTAATCGCCCCTAGAATTCCAACTTCATTGAGAAGCGCAACGTACGTGGTCCACCGTTTTTATAGAATGCACCGAAGCCGGAATCGGAGAGGCTTTGGCCGAGGAGTGAGGAGGATCGGCCAAAGGTCGAATTCGGGGTGAATGCGCCGGCCGAAAATACACCGCCCAGCACGCGATCGCGTCCCACCGGATCTGCGAAGTTCGGATGATTGAAGATATTGAAAACGTCGACGCGAAATTGAAGACTCAGTTGTTCGCTGAAGTTGAATGCACGACGTAACGCGAGATCGAATTGATGAAGTGGAAATCCGCGCAGCCTATTACGACCGAGATTGCCTTGTTCCAAATCTGGCGGCACATCAAATGCCGCCGGATTAATCGCTCTTCCACCCTCAAGCGTCGGATCGAACATGTACAGCGACTCACCAGCAACGGCATTTGGCCGAAAATACGCGACACCGAACGGCGTCGGGACCAGGTAGACAACGTTGACCGGTTTCGCTGAACGGAGGTTGACGATTGAACCAACGCTCCAGTTGCGAAAGACCTTGTTGCCGAAGCCGTTGGAAAACAAAGCCGGCAGATCGTACTGCACGTATCCGTTAAATTGATGCGTGACGCCGAAATCTGATGGACCACGATCGAGTGCGGGGTTGGCGCTGGTCATCAAGACGTGTCTCGCCGAGTCCTCGCTTACGTTATCCAAAGATCTAGCCCACGTGTAAAAGAAAGCCGATTTGAGTCCGTCCGAAAAACGTCGATTGAACTCCACCTGCAAAGCACGGTAATCGGATCGGCCAACATTCGTTGTCAGTCGCAGAAACGGGAACGCGAGGTTTTGATCAAACACCGTTTGAGTGTGAAGCAATCTTCGACCGGCAGTCCCTACGTAGGTTCCGGTGATTGATTGTTTCGATCCGAGTGCTCGTTCGAGTGATACGTTCCAATTCAATGTGTATGGCAGTTTCAACTGCGGATCGAACACGATTGCCGGCGCACCAGATCCACTGACAAACGGGATCGAATCTGCAAAAGCATCGCCCGCGCGGTGCTGGCCCAGGTCGTAAACCACCGCGAAACCGCCGCGCAGCATCAACTCCGGATCGTTCTTACCCAGTATCTGATACGCAACCCCAACGCGGGGTGCGAGGTTCAAGTAAGTCGTTTGCCACAACGGCGTCCCTGGCGAGACTCCCGCAAGTCGAGAGGCATCGTTAACCTGGTCTACCGCAAGCGGAGGTGTGCCATCGTTCGACGGCGCCGGATTCAGTTCCCAACGCACCCCAAAGTTCAACGTCAGTCGTGACGACTTCCGCCACTCATCCTGCGCGAAGAGCGAGAGGTTGTTGAAGTCAGGCGACTGGGACGGCTCGCGATTGAACAAACCAACGCGCGCCGGAATGCCAGTGATCGCCTGACCGACACCGTCAAAAAGCACGCTTGTTTCGCGCGTGCGAAAACCAAGGTGCGGCGACATGCGCCGGTAATCCGCACCAAACTTAAAGTCGTGTTTGCCCGAAATGACTATAACGGTCCCGACAGTATTGAACTGGCGCTGAAGATTTGAGGCGTCGCTGCCAATCATCAGGTTCGCGCTACGTGCGTTCAGATCGAAATTGAACGACTCGCCAAAACCCGCTACGAAATTCGAAGGCACAGCCGCGCCGCCAAACGAATCGAGCGCTTGCGAACCGGTGACACGTAAGCGGCTGTAGTTCGCGCGAAGATCGACTACGACGGTTGGCGACGCAGTCCATACGAACGATCCCGTCGTTGTTTGTGCCTGACTCCGGATTCGATTGATCGTGTTCAGCGAGAAACCACCGGCACCTCGCGTGTCGGCGTCAGAATCGGCGAAACTGTATCTGCCCGAGAATTGAGTCGCATCAGTTGCGTTCCAGTCGACACGGAAGCTGGCCACGTCGTGACGCGCGGAGTTTGCAAAAGTTGATGCGAATTCGGCGAAACCGTCGGGTCTCGCCTCGCCGGTTGGTAGCGGGAACGCATTAAGGAATGGTCGGATTTCGGGAACTGCTGCCGTTCTCGAAGCCAGGGAAGGTACGTCGGTAATCCCCGTCATTGGATTACGCAGTCGTAGTCCTTCGTAAGAACCAAAGAAGAACGCCTTGTCACGCACGAATGGACCAGCAAACGTGCCGCCAAAATTGTTTACGCGCCGCGGGGGCTTGTTTAGACCGCGACTATTTGCAAACCAGTCATTCGCGTCCGTCGCGTCGTTTCCAAAGAAGTGAAAGAGACTGCCGTGAAACTGATTCGACCCCGCGCGAGTAACCACGTCTACCTGCGCGCCGGGAACACGACCATGTTCAGCCTGTGTATGAGCTGTTCGGAACGTTATCTCCTGAATAGAATCGATCGCCGCGACTCCATTAGCGCCGCCACTCGCAGTCAGCGCCAGCATGTTGCCTGATGCTGATGAACCAGGGCTCTGTCCGCCGGGTGTAATGCCAAAGTCTGCGCTCACACCGTCCACGATGAACATGTTCGCGTGTGTTCTTTGCCCGTTGGTTGTGACGGCTGGCACAGGCGAATTGGTAAACCCTTCTGTACTTCCACTGACCGTGCCGGGTGCGAGCGTCAGGAGGTTTTCAAAACTTCGGCCGTTCACTGGGAGGTTCGTGATGTTCGAATCAGTATTGATTACGCTCGCAGTCGTCATGATCTGAGTACTCGAACTGGTCACCATCACGGCGTTGTTAACGCCACCCAACGCGAGCACTCCCAAATGTTGAGGCACCGCGACCTGGACCGGCACCTGAGGACCGGTAAAAGTCGCTTCATCAACTGCAACAAACGACGTAAATTGCGTCATGAGCTTAAACTTCAGACCGATCTTTTCAATCTCTTCTCGGAATTCAGCTTTCATCGTGCCGGATTGCGCCCCACTCAGATCGTAAGCCATGACGTCGTCGATCTTGCGTCGCGCCCAAAGCGTGGCGAGAACGTCGTGACTAACCTCAGTCTCCGGTAACGCCACCGGAATCTCGCGCACAAAATCCTGACCGGCAATCTTGCCTTTCAACACGATCGACCCACTGCCGGCCTGCGAATAACGACCGGAAAGAACAAGCGGCTTCGCACTAAACATATCCGGTATTTGACGAGGATAAATGTCGGCGACTGACAGGCTCGCCGGCCACTCGATCGAAATATCCGTCAAATAGGGATTGCGCACCCGCTCGTTAAAGCGGCGTGCTACGGCTGACGTGTCGCCGATTTGCGCCACGTAATCGACTTCCCCACGGCCGTGTTGGGCCATGTTGTCGAGCAGGTAGCGATTCGGTCCAACGCCAAAACCCATCGCAAACACGCGGGCATTCTTGTACTTCTTTACCTCGGCGATGATCTCCATGTCGTTGCCGACATACCCGTCAGTCAGGAAGCAGGTGATGCGCATGTGTTGTTGTGAGTCAGTTGGTTGGAGTGCGGCGGTGATTGCTTTCATCATCTCCGTACCACCGCCGCCTCTGTGCGACGCGAGAAACTTCTTCGCCTCGCGAACGTTTTCGGGAGTTGCGGGTCGCGGTTCGGGGAAGAGCAAGTTAGTGTCGCCGGAGAACGTGATGATGTTGAACGTATCGTGTTGGTAGAGCGTGTCGAGCGCAAGATCTACTGTCTCTTTCGCCTTGGCAAGCGGGAAGCCCGACATCGAGCCCGAGGTATCGACGACAAATACGAGTTCTTTCGGTGTCACGTCTTCCGCAGAGACGCGCTGGGGTGGCTGTAAGATGAGAGTGAAGAAGCCACCCCTTTCTGTGCGATGAGCGAGGACGGCATCGTTCATTGCAGGACCCGCAGTTTGATACTTGAGAATGAAATCTTTGTTCGGGATCGTCTTCTGATCTTTTAGACTCACGATCGCGCGTCGTCCGTCGGGACGTTCAACTTCGGTTTCGTGTGTTTCGGAGTTGAGCGCTTCGATCGGAACGCCGGCATCGAGTGTGAGGTCAATCGAAATATCGTGTCCCGGTCGCTCTGAGTAAGTCGGGGCCACGCTTGGAGCATTATCCGCTTGATTCAGCGTTGCCGGGTTGTAACGATGACCAACAACCATCGGAAACGACCACTCATACGATCCGTCTTCATACGTCAACGTCTCGACGTAGCTAATGACAATACGGATCTGTTGACCCGGCATGACGTTGGCGACGGCTTGACTGAAGATGTTGGGACGTTGCTGGTCGAGTAACGCCGCGACCTGGCCGAGTTGTTTAGCGGCGGCGTAGGTAGCTTGCGCTTCTTCACGGCGCATGATCTTCCCTTTGATTATGCGCTCGCCGATCAGCATCGTGAGATCGTCGACAGCGGCTGCTTGCGGGAGCGGGAAGACGTAGACGGCTTCGATTTTTTCAGTGAAAGGATTTTCAAAGTCCTGAGTGACCGTGACGCGGGAGATAAAACCGCTGACTTCTGCTTTGACGGTCGTGTGTTTGAGGGGGCACTCGCCGACCGGTTTACCGGATGCGTCTGCCGCCCGTAGCGCACCAGTATTTGATTGCGGGCCTTCCTGCGCGATTATCGCGGGAACAATGAGAAAAAATAGTGCCGTTAATAAGGTGCTTCTGAGAAGTACACCGCGATCAGACACAGATCCGCGTTTCAGAATTGCTTCTTCGTACATAGTCAAATTGTTTCTTTATTGAGACCAAGAACTAAGGTCTCAGATAGTAACTAACTTAGGACCATGCGGGGGAGACCGCGCGAGAACTGCTTATTGGCTAACGCTATTGATGCAGTTTTTCGTACACAAGGTGGCCTGAGGCGAAAATATTTTCGCATGGTGTTCGGAATCGATTGATCATAAACTTTCGATCATGAGAAGTGCTCTTGCGATTTTGATCCTGTTGGCCTCGTCGGCGGCTTCATCACACGCCCAGGTAAAACCGGAGCGGGACTATCTCGTTTATGTCTTGTCAGAGTCAGCTGACAAGATCGCGCTGGTGCGTTTCGGACCTGACGGCGCTCGCGTCGATCGCCAGATCGATACGGGCGATATGCCAGTCGACATTGATGGACCGCACGGCATCGCCGTTTCACCCGATCGACAGTTTTATTACGTTACGCTCGCCCACGGACGCCCCTTTGGATCGGTTTGGAAGTATTCGACTAAAGACGACTTGCTGATTGCCAAAACCACCCTCGGCCTTTTCCCCGCAACACTGGATATCTCACCCGACGGTGCTTTTATTTTCGTCGTGAACTTCAATCTGCATGGCGACATGGTTCCGTCATCAGTCTCCGTGGTTTCGACACAAACAATGACCGAAGTCGCGCGACTTAAGACCTGTACGATGCCGCACGGTTCACGCTTGAATTCGCAGGGAACGAAACAATACTCCGCTTGCATGATGGACGACATGCTGGTTGAGATCGATACGCGTTCGTTGAAAGTGACGCAACAGTTTGCTTTGACCAAAACGGGCAGCACTAACTCCAGCGCGAAACATACCGGCGGACATGGGATGGAGGCCCCGAAGCCCGGCGATAAATCCTGTTCACCGACGTGGGCAGAACCTACAGTTGACGGTTCTTCAGTTTACGTCGCGTGCAATAGCTCGAGTGAGATTGTTGAGGTCAACACACGCGATTGGCAGATCGTGCGTCGTATCGCCGCGGGTGCCGGCGTTTACAACCTCGACATAACGCGCGACGGTCTGCGCCTAATCGCCACAAACAAGCGCGACCAATCAGTGTCCATTTATGAGTTGAAGAATGGAAGGGAACTGGCTCGGTTACCGACGAAACGCAAAGTGCTGCACGGCGTCGTGGTGTCGCCCGATGATCGCTATGCGTTCGTTAGCGTTGAGGGCATCGGATCAGAGCCGGGCACGGTTGAAGTAATTGATCTTACTGCGTTGAAAATAGTCGCCACCGTTGACGTGGGTCCGACCGCTGCTGGTATCGATTTCTACAAAACAGAACCACGAAGCAAGCCGTAAGGCTTCTCTGCATAAATCTCAGGTTCTCTGTGTTTGTTTCATTGAACTTACATAGAATCAACAAACCGCAGAGGCACAGAGGACCGCAGAGAGATACGCAGAGTTGAAATAAATACAACCAGGCTATGGACCAGGCGCTGTGGTAGATCCCTTGTCGATCTTTTCTCCCAGCTTCACTATCCACAGTCCGGAGTGAATGTCGTTGAAATAGATCAGACCTTTGTGTGGCTGCGCGCCCCACGTGAAAGGTAGGTTGGCGCGAAACCCATTGGCATCGCCCGTCCACACTCGCGCGATCTCTCGTCCCTGTCGATAAAGATCGCCGCCCAGTTCGCCCGACACGTCGACGACGCGACCGCCACCGCTGTAGTAGCCTAGATACATCACATCGTCTTCAACCCACATGTTGTGAGCGCCGCCTTCCGGCACAGGATACTCGGCTACCTTTCGCGGATTGTGAATATCTGAAACGTCGACGACGTGAACAATTCCTCTCACTGGAAAACGTTTTTGCGACTTAATGTCGAATAGCGCCGGAAACACTTCGTCGCCGATAAAAACGTAATTCTTATAGCGATAGACCGAGTGAGTACCGGCCAGCCAACCATTGCCGTAGAGCTCGTTGTGATTGAAACGTAATTGGCTGACGAGCTGTGGACGTTCGGGACTGCCGCCTTTCAGTCCGGCGCCAACGTCGAGAATGACCAGGCCGTCGTGCCAGTACGCAAGATATGCAAGACCGTCTTTGACCTGAAGATCATGAATGTAACGGCCTGCGACCTGTTCGCCTTCTTTTGTTCGAATCGCGCCGGCGAGCGGATTTTCGGTTTGCCAGCGTGCTACTTCTTTCGGATTCTTGACGTCTTTGAAATCGATCACGCGCATCGAGCCGGTGGCGTCGTCGGTCAGGTAGACGTAATGATCGTGAACGAAGGCGCTATGAACGCCGCCGGTGACAGTTGCCGTGTATTCCGAAATAAGTTTTGGGTGGGCCGGATCGGACGTGTCGTAAAAAGCAATTCCGTTTTTCCGATTCGACGCATTTTCACGCGAGATGACGAGGATCTTGCCATCAGCCGTGGTCATGATGTCGTTAACCAAACGCGCATCGACTTTGATAGTGTCGGTTAGCTTGGGCTGTGTCGGATCAGAAATGTCGTAGACAAAGAAACGATCCGCGATCGTGGAGTAATAAGCGTAGTTTCCGATAATCCATTGTTCGGCGCCCTGAAACTCTTTCATCGGCGCTCGACCGACGACTTTGACCTCCCGTTCCAGGTCGCGAGGCGTGACGACGATTGAGGCGCTCGATGAGAGGGTGCCGCTGGTTCCCGTTACGATGTAAGTGCCTGGCAACTCGGCGACGAATGCGCCATCTGCATCCACAGTCGCGCCGCTACCGCTTACGGACCAACGCGTGATGGCGTCGTGGGCCGGATCTGCTTTGGCAGTGAAATGGACCACGTCGCCAGTGCGCGCGTTCTTTGCGCCGGCGGTTATCGAGAGGCTGCGAAGATTGCTTTTGATAACAGAGATCGAGGTTTTCGTGCTCGCCGATCCTGCGGTGGCGGTGATCGTAGCCTTGCCCGGAGCAATGCCCGTAACCACACCACCCACGTCAACGGTGGCGACGCTCGTGTTGTCAGACGTCCAGTTGATTGGGACGCCGGTGCGCGGAACGCCATTCAAAACACGTGTCACAGCATTCATCTGCACAGTATCACCGACGACCAGCGGCGTCTTCCGTTCGACCACTTCGATACTATTGACGCTGGGCGGCTTCACCATGAAAGTCGCCAGCGCGGGCACGCCTCCGACAATGGCGCCCACCGTAACCTGTCCCGTTCCGAATAGCTTCACGTTTCCGTCATCGTCAACGGCGGCGATGTCGAATGGACCAGCAAAGTAAGTAGACGGCTTTTCGTTGACCGCTTTTCCTGAAGCATCGGTCGCGACGACGGTCACTTGTATCTGTTGACCAACTTCAGCTTCTTTCACCGGGACAGAGACCTGCACCGACTTTACGGCGCTCGCCGGGGCCGACGCTGAAGTCGTGTTCGCCTGTTGACCGAGTGTGCTGGATGAAATCAGTAGTCCAGTAGCAATGAGAGCGAGAAGGGAAGTTTGGTTCTTCATAGTGGAGAGATTGTAGTATCTAGCCGTCACTTCACGGAAGGACGGCGAGGTCACTCAGAAATGACGAGTTTGTTTGGCAACATTATTCGTGCGTTGCTACTTGTTCTGGGCGCGATCATGCTGATATTCGGATTGTGGTATCAGCTTGCTCCGCGAGCTCGGTATGTCGAGTCTTCTCCAAAGCCTAATTCAGTGCACTCGGGATCGCCAGATAACGTGACGATTAACTTCAACCGCGAGCTGTCTGCGGATTCGAGAATGAACGTGCTCTCGATAATCACGATGTCAGCGTCTGGTGAAGAGATCCATAAAACCGAAAAGCTCTACTCTGTCAACGGTCCCGATCCGAACGGCGCTTCACGCAAAACGCTGCGGGTGAATGTTTCTTCGGAGCTGCCATCCGGTATCTACTCCGTGCAATGGACAGTCATGCCAAGACATTTGGGCGTAAGAAGCCACGGCATGTTTTACTTTGGCGTCGGCATGCCGTTACCGTCCTATTTTATGGATGGTTCGCCCCGAGGAGTTTATGAGCAGTATTGGGCGCGCCGCAGACATCGCGCGACACTCATCGCGGGCATCATACTACTCGTAATGGGATGCTTCGTACCTTCACGCGTTTGGAAACTTTAATCCGACTCTAGAATCGTGACTCGTCCATCTTCATTTGAGGCTCGAATTCATGTTCTGCTGGCGCGTGAAGCGCGTGTGGGGGTGGTTATTCGGCGTGGCCCTTCGAAAAAGGTATGCACCGTTCTGTGGGACCGCCACAACGATCAGTTTCGAGTAGGACAATGGCTTAACGGGCGAATTTATGAGAGGCGCTCCGACATCTCTCCGGATGGCAAGTACCTGATCTACTTCGCGATGAATGGCCGCTGGCACAGCGAAGCAAAAGGCTCGTGGACCGCGATTTCCAGGGCACCCTATCTGAAAGCGATCGCGATTTTTCCAAAGGGCGATTGTTGGAATGGCGGCGGCTTGTTCACGGACAAAGCTACTTATTGGTTGAACGATGGCTGTGGACATTCCGAACTGCGAAACACGCACGAAGTGCGCCGCAACCTCAAGTTCAAACCGTCAACCTATTTCGGTGGAGAGTGTCCAGGTGTTTACTACCCGCGGTTGATGCGCGACGGTTGGGAGTATATCGAGAGGCAAGGGACCAGGGGGCAGGAGATTGACGTTTTCGAGAAACCGTTGCGCGAGGGATGGATACTACGCAAACTGGCGCATAGCGAAGTGGGAGCGCCTCCCGGAAAGGGTTGTTACTGGGATGAACACGAATTATTCCGGCCGCGGTCTGACAATCTGATTCAGCGTCCTGCCTGGGAGTGGGCCGAATTGGACGATAAAAGGCTCGTCTGGTCCACCGAAGGAAAACTCTACGCAGCGCGAATCAGAGCAGGCGGAATGATCGACGAACGTGAACTCTTCGATTTCAATAAGCTAAGCTACGAACAAATCCCAGCTCCTTATTGAATCAGGGTGGTGTCTTAATTTCCTCTCTGCGTATCTCAGCGGTCCTCCGCGTCTCTGCGGTAAAAGAAGCGCAAAACCAGATAACGCAGAGTCGCGGAGGACCGCTGAAGTACGCAAAAAATGTGGCAAACTCAGACACTACTTGACTCAGATAGACCTTGCCCTCAACCGAGACAATCAACTAAATTACTAGTCGTCTCGCCCTAACTTCACAACAACTGGAAAACTGGTGCTTGGGAGGGGTGTAGATGTCGATCATCCAACAGATCTGGGACAGCTTTATCTTGCTGATTCCCGTGTTTTTCCTGCTTACAATGATTTTTGGGGCGGGGTTTTATGTTGGGCGCGTCAGCAAAAAGGAGCGATAGTCACATCAGACGCGACTTTAGTTTCAGTAACAACTCCTGGGCTTCCTCCGGAGTCAGCGAGCTGGGGGCGACACGGATTTCTTCAATCACTTTCTGATTTACCAGATCAAACAAGGAAGCCTGCGCAGCCGCCCTGCGACGTCCGGCAAGAGTTGTTGCTTTTTCTAAAGCACCGTTCACAGTAGCTGCTTTAACCGATAACGGTTCCTCACTGATTTGTTCTTCTGCAAACACGTCTAATTCATAACGCTCCAACCGGGCCAATACTTCACGGGCATTTGCCAGCACCGCCGGCGGCAGACCCGCCAACCGCGCTACTTCAATTCCATACGACTTCGACGCGCGTCCACGTTCGAGCCGGTGCAGGAAGACAACCTCACCTTCGCGCTCAGTAGCAGTGATCTGATAGTTCTGCGCACCGGGCAATCGTTCTGCCAGCTCGGTTAGCTCGTGATAGTGCGTAGCGAATAACGTCTTAGCAGCGTGCTCGGCCGAATCATGCAAGTACTCTGCAACTGCCCAGGCGATCGACAATCCATCGAAGGTAGCCGTACCGCGACCGATCTCGTCGAGCAGCACAAGCGACCGCGGCGTTGCGCTGTGCAGGATCGCCGCCGTCTCCGTCATCTCCACCATGAAAGTCGATCGTCCGCGCGTGAGGTCGTCCGAAGCACCTACGCGAGTCCAGATACGATCGAGCAAAGGCAGTCGTGCGCGTTCAGCGGGAACAAAACATCCAGTCTGCGCGAGAATGCAAATGATCGCGGTCTGCCGTAACACTGTGCTCTTGCCGCCCATGTTCGGCCCGGTGATGATCAGCAAACGATCGGTCGAGTTGTTGAGATAAACACTGTTCGGCACGAATGGCTCATCCAGAAACGCCTCGATAACCGGATGTCGCCCCTGAACGATCTCCAAAACATCGGCGTCGTGAAGCTCGGGCCTGACGTATCTCCGGCGCGCCGCAGTCTCCGCAGACGATGCCAGCGCATCGAGCGCCGCCAACGCACGTGCCGTCATCTGAATACGTTTCGTTTCCGAGGCAATCTGCCGGCAGACTTCGCCGAACAATTCCGTTTCGAGTTGGACGATACGTTCTTCCGCACCGAGGACTTTCTTTTCCCAGTCACGCAGTTCCGGCGTGGTGAAGCGCTCGGAATTCGCGAGTGTCTGCCGTCGTTCGTATTCAACCGGCACTCGCGCGGCGTTGGCCTTCGATACCTCGATGAAATACCCGAAGACGCCGTTGAAGCGAATTCGCAGATTGTTGATTCCACTGCGGCCCCGCTCAGTCGCTTCCAGGGTGGCGATGATCTGTTTGGCGTTGCGACTGATGGAACGAAGCTCGTCGAGCTCTGGTGAGTAGCCATCACGAATAACGCCACCGTCGACGACTTTTGCGGGTGGGTCATCATGAATCGATCGTGCAATCAAGGCTCGAATGTCGGGAAGCTCGTCTGTATTCTCCGCAAGCACTTCGAGGAGCGACGATGGAAGACCCGTCAACACCTCACGAATCGCAGGAACCTGATCGAGCGAACGCAACATTGCAACGAGATCACGCGGCGTTGCCGAACCTAGGCTGATGCGACCAATTACACGTTCGAGATCCGAAACTTCTTTCAATCGCGCCCGCAACTTGTCGCGCCGCATCTGTGATGCGAACAATTCCTGCACGGCCGAGAGCCGCGCCTCGACCTCACCACGCTTCACACACGGACGCAGCAACCAGGAACGAAGCAACCGGGCGCCCATGCCCGTCACCGTTTCGTCGATCACCTGTAACAGTGAACGGCCACTGCCACCGGCGAGTGATTCGACGAGCTCAAGGTTTCGCACGGTGACACTGTCGAGCACCAGGTGATCCTGTGGCTCGAAATAAACGAGATCTGTGACGTGCGCGGCGGCGGCGCGTTGTGTCTCCTGCGCATAACGCAAACAGGCTCCGGCGGCTCGAACCGCTTCGTCTTTCCGTGCCAGTCCATAACCGTCGAGCGTGTGAACTTTGAAGTGATTAACGAGAAGTGAATAACAGTCGTCCCTTTGCCACTGCCAATCGTCGAGCGCTGTTAATGTCGCGTCAAAGCCATACTCGTTTGCCGAGACTTCCGTCGAAGAAGAAGCAAAGTCGTTGCCCAACGGGAGCGGCGCCGTTTGTACTCGGCCACTCAACCCTGTCCTTATCAGGGCACCCAAGGATGCGGGAAACAACAGCTCGCGCGGCGCATACGACTCGAGATCCGCTCGAATGCGCGTCCACGAGTCACGCCCAGTTTCCTGAGTTACCCGAAACTCCCCTGTGGAAATATCCAGAAATGCCGCGCCAATCGTTTCACCGGCCGTGCAAACCGCTGCTAAATAGACTGACTCACGTGCGTCGAGCAACTGCGGATCGATAGGGGTACCAGGCGTGACGATCCGCACCACTTCGCGTCGCACGAGCTTTTTCGTCTTTGCTGCATCTTCAGTCTGCTCACAAATCGCGACCCGATAGCCTTTGCGAACTAAGCGTGCGATGTAATTGGCGGCCGAGTGGTGAGGCACTCCGCACATCGGGATGGGATTGCTGCTGTCCTTCTGACGCGCCGTGAGCGTGATTTGCAGCTCGCGAGAGCCGGTAACTGCGTCGTCGAAGAACAGCTCGTAAAAGTCGCCAAGCCGAAATAACAATAGAGTGCCGGGATGTTGCTGCTTCAGTTCCTGGTACTGCCGCAGCATTGGCGTTGAATTTGAATTGGTCATTCGTGAGTAATGCCTGGTGGTGTCCTAATTTCCTCTTCTGCTTACCTCAGCGGTCCTCCGCGTCTCTGCGATCTATCTGGTTTTGCGCTGCTTTTACCACAGAGTCGCGGCCGACCGCCGAGGTAAGCAGAGAATGTGGCAAACTCAGACACTACTTAGTGCTTTGGTAAATGGCGGTGAATAATAAACTATGCTAATTTGCTCAAGCAACGTGGATAGCAATTCATCGAAACTCGCCGCGAATCTGCTGACGGATTCCCTCCAGGAGCACCTGGAAACCCTGCAAGCGCTGCTTCGGTCCAATATTAATGACATCGAACAGTCTGGGCAGATGATCTGCGACGCACTCGTCGCCGGAAAGAAGATTTTGTTCTGCGGCAACGGTGGCAGCGCGGCTGATGCGCAACACATCGCGGCCGAACTCGTCGGCTGTTACGAAAAACAGCGCCGCTCATGGCCGGCGATCGCGTTGACTACTGACACGTCAGCTTTGACGGCGGTGAGCAACGATCTAGGTTACGAACAAGTATTCGCACGCCAACTCGCGGGGCTCGCGCAAGCCGGTGATATCCTAATCGCGATCAGCACCAGTGGAAGATCGAAAAACGTCTTGAAAGCAGTCGAGCGGGCGAGCGAACTCGGCTGTCGCACGATCGCTTTGACGGGCGCCTCCTCTGATCCACTCGGCTCAATGTGCGACTTCACAGTCGCGGTGCCGGCGAATCGCACTTCGCGGATACAGGAAGCTCACATCACCATCGGTCATCTATGGTGTGAAATGGTTGATCAGATCGAATAAAAACATTGACACATGCATTTGATCTATTTAGTCTGAACGCACTGATAGAGCGTAAGTTTTTGATTACGAATCGGTCCTTTGGATTGCGCGGATCTTCCCGACTGAGTCGCCGTGAGTGATTCACTGAGACGTTGATGTTTTTTCAAGAACTGCCCGGACTTTCTAAATTCGAGCTTTACCCCACTAACTCACTTCCACTGCTGAGTCACATCCCCGTCGAAGAATTGCGGAATTGCGCGATTGCGGAATTGCGTAATTTGACCGGCTGGCGAGCACGGGGCCGAAAGGGTGTGAGTTGAGGGTCTTGAAATTACGCAATCGCGCAATTCCGCAATTGCGCAATTTTCGTTTTGACAAATAGCTGCTGCCTCGCAAGAGAGGCTTCCCTACCGGGTACCTGTGTGACTTTCGCAGTCATGCAAGGGCCGAGGTGTATTCAAATGAAGAAGAAACGCAAAAAGAAAACAGCGCTCGTCGTTTGTCGCGATCGCAAGCAGTTTTGGACAACGCAGGCGCAGTTCTGGCAGTGGGTCAGAGAAGGCGTCGTCGTTAAAACCGGCGAGCAACCGCTAACGGGACTCTTCAAACGCGAGCATCAGGAATTGCTGGTGCTGCTCAGCAACACTGTCCTGAATCTGGCTCACCCCAACCACATGCGCGAAGCACTGCTGTCGCGACGACTCGGAATCTCCGGGAGGTAAACAGAGTGATCAGATTCACGATCGCCGTAGCCCTCTTAATAGCATCGGTCCCGCCAGTCGCTGCTCAACAGGCCGATCGTTATCGAATCGGCCCGGCAGACGTGCTGGACATCCGGATTCATAATCGTCCACAACTATCACGCGAAGCAGTAAGAGTTGAAGGCAACGGCATGATTCGCATGCCGCTCATCGACACCGAGATCCATGCCGCTTGTCTCACGGAAGGTGAGCTGGCGAAGGAAATCGCGAGCAGGTACGCAAAGTACTACCGCAATCTCCAGGTTGATGTATTCATCAAGGGGTATCACTCGAAGCAGGTCGCCATCATCGGCGCCGTGAACGATCAAAGCCGGTTCGAACTGCAACGGCGTGTGCGGCTGCTCGAACTACTGACCTACGCGAAAGGCCCATCAACAAAAGCGGGACAGACCGTCAACATCGTTCATTCAACCGCCGCCTCACCGTGCAAACAAGAGGATCAAAACGGCGATGTGTCGTCGTTGCTTTCGAGTTACAAGCTGAGCGACGTGCTGCGCGGTGACCCAGCCGCCAATCCGTACCTCGAAGCAGGCGACATCATAACCGTGCCCGAAGCCGATCAGGTCTACGTGGTTGGAAACGTTTTTATGCCGCTCACTATTCCTCTGCGGGAGCCCGTCACGCTCACGCGTGCGATCGCCATGGCCGGCGGCCTCAAGCAGGACACGAAGAAAGACAAGATCCGAGTCCTGCGTCAGGAGCCCGGCGCCAGCACGCGCAAGGAGATCACAGTAGACTTATCTGCTATCGAAAAGAAGCGCTCGGAAGACCTCGCCCTCCTGCCAAACGATATCGTCGACGTACCCACATCAGCCGGAAAGAGCTTCCTGCGGAGTCTGGTGCAAGGCGTCGTGCCCGGCGTCGGGCAACTGCCGGTCAGAGTCGTCCCCTAGAAGAATTGCGAGAATGCGAAAATGCGGAATTGCTAAATTTAGTAGCGGGGCGATATCCTCACAGCACAAAGTTTATCCTGACAAGGAAACCTCACATGAACCGATTCGAGTTAGAGAAACGCACGAAACGTTTCGCTTTAAAGATTCTCGAGTTTTCCGCAACTCTACCTCACACAAGGGCCGGTGAGATTATTGAGTACCAACTTGTAAAAGCCGGCACGTCGGTCGGTTCGAATTACAGAGAAGCCAACCGAGCAGAATCTTTGAACGACTTTATTCACAAAATCGGAATAGTCGAAAAAGAGTCATCTGAGAGTCTGTATTGGTTGGAGTTGTCAGAGGACGCTTTGTTCGGGGACGCTGAAAAGCGGCGCTGGCTTCTCCGGGAAGCCAGAGAACTGCTCGCGATATTCACCAGCACGAGCAAAACATCCAAAAGGAATCGCGCGATCCGGCGTCACAAACCACCTCCTGAAATCGCTTAAACGCCAGGGCGAGATAACAAATCCCGCATTTCCGCAATTTCGCAATTTCGCATTCACCACACGACAGCCTGCTCGAACGACGCAATGAAAACAAGCCGTGAACTCGTCAAGGGAGAGTCCGAGGTTAACTCTCTCGACGCTCCCATAGATCCGCCTCTATCGTACAACTACGGCGTTGACCCAAACGCCGAAAACGAAGTCCACCTGCTCGATTACTGGCGCGCCATAAGCAAAAGACTGTGGCTCGTGCTGGGGATCGTCGCCCTGATCACGATGCTGGCGGTCGTCTACGTCGCGCGCAAGCCAGACTTCTACGAGGCGCAAGCACGAGTGCAAGTGGATCTCGAGGACAGTGGCGCGCTCGTAAACAACACGCGTCCTTTGTATGGACCAACGGACGATCCGATCTACTTCAACACGCAGCTTCAGATCCTGGTGAGTCCGGGACTATTGCGACGCGTCGTCCGGACGCTCGACCTCGAGCACAACCCGGATTTCTTCAAAGGCAACCCGGCCCAACGTCAATCGACCTGGCAAAGATTGGCGCGCATGGTGGGACTAGGCAAGGAGTCGCAAGACGCAGGATCGAAATCGCCAGATCAGCTTCCGTTGACGAATTCAGTGGCGCAGGCGACCGCCCGTGAAGATCTCAACGAAGCAAAACGTCTGGCGCCGTTCGTCGGGTTGATCCTTAACGGTCTGAAAGTCGAACCCGTCAAGGAAAGCCGCGGATACTACAAAGAGACGCGTTTGATCGACATCAAGTACAGCCACACGGATCCGCAGGTCGCGTCGAAGATTGTCAACGCGATCGCCGAGACTTATGTCTTCTCGAATCTCGAAAAGAAGACGGAAACAAACAGCACCACCGGTGGATTTCTCCAGAAGCGCATTGCCGAACTACAGCAACAGATTCGCACCGGCGAAGAACGGCTCGTCAATTACGCACGAAACAATCAGATCATCTCGCTCGATCCGAATCAGAACACGGTTGTTGAGCGACTCGCCGGATTGAATCGCCAACTGCTCGAAGCGGAAAGCGAACGTAAGACTGCCGAAGCCGCGTACAACGCCGCCAAAGCCCCGGGCGCCGCAACTGCACTCGCCGATGCCGACGCCAAACAAGCCAACGAAATCGAATCGAAGTTGGTCGATCTGCGACAAAAACGGGCGCTGCTGCTGGTTGACGCGACTGAAGAAGCACCGGAAGTTAAAGAAGTGGATCAGCAGGTCGGCGAGCTTGATCGACAACTAAAAGATCTACTGAGCCGCAAGTCGGCGACGCTGCTGATGAACCTGCACACGCGCTACCAGCAGGGCGTCCAACGCGAGCAAGCCTTGCGCAGATCTTTCGATCAGCAACGCGCGCAGACGCTCTCGCAAAACGAAGCCGCGATCAACTACCGCATCATTCAGCAGGAGATCGAAACGAACCGCTCGCTGCTCAACGGCCTCCTCCAGGGTGCAAAAGAAAACGACGTCGTGCTGGCGGGCAAACCGAACAACATCTCGATCGTCGACTACGCGCTCGCCCCCGACACTCCGGTCGGTCCAAATCGCGGGCGCACAATCGTCATGGCGTTCTTCCTGTCGATCGGGATGGGAGTGGGCCTGGCGTTGTTTCTCGAGTATCTCGACGACACCGTCCATTCGACTCAAGAGGTCGAGCGTGTGTTGCATCTGCCGGCATTGGCCGTGATTCCGTCTGTCGGTGCCGAGCGGCGCAGACCGGTGCTGTCCGGCATTAACACCCTGCAAAAGCAGAACGGGAATGGAAACGGAAACGGTCACAGCGAGCTATTGATCAATATCGACGGACGATCGCCGCTCGCGGAATCTTATCGACACCTGCGCACCTCAGTGCTGTTGTCGACCGCCGGCCGCGCGCCGAAATCGTTGCTGATCACATCGAGTCTACCAGGAGAAGGGAAGACAACGACCGCAGTAAATACTGCCATCAGTCTTGCACAAACAGGCGCCAGCGTTGTGATTATCGATGCGGACATGCGTCGTCCGCGTTTGCAGCACATCTTCAAGATCAACATGGGTGATGGTCTGAGCACGGTGCTTTCGAGCGATGCGTCAGAAGAAGAGATGCTTGCAATGATCGAAACTGACGAGGCGAGTGGTCTCGACGTGATGAGTTCCGGTCCGATTCCGCCGAATCCTGCTGAGCTGCTCGGTTCGGATCAGATGAGGCGTCTGATGACCGCGCTGCAAGCGCGATACACGCACGTCATCGTCGATTCGCCGCCGATCAGTTCGTTCACCGACGGTGTTTTGATTTCGACGATGGTCGATGGTGTGTTGCTCGTGGTCCACGGCGGCAAGAGTTCGCGACACATCGTGCGGCGTTCGAAACAGTTGTTGAACGACGTCGGCGCAAAGGTTCTTGGCGTCGTGCTGAACAACGTGAACCTGCAATCGCACGACTATTACTACTACCAGAGTTATTACGGTCGGAAGTATTACGAGAAGGAAGCGTGATTAAGATCGAACCAGCCGACGCGCTTGGCCCTAAATCGAGTCGCGAAACTATTTGAAGGTGCAAAAGGTGCGGCAATTAACGACGCGTACACGGCTCCGTTGGCACAAGCTCAAGTCTGTGCTGCATCCGTTGCCTCTTCGAGCGCGAAACGATTATGCGACGCATGTGCCGGTGTTGATTGGGCTCGCGGCGTTGCGGCGAGTTGAGCGTGTGCTGGAGTTTGGTTGTGGAAATTACAGTACGACAATGTTTCTTAATCACGCGGCGTTTCCGGATCTAAGAGAGCTTCAGTCAGTCGAGAATGATAGGGCGTGGGCGGAGCAGCTGCGCACCGCCGTCGATTGTGACGCGCGTTGCGTCTTGAATGTTGTGAGTGGCCCGATCTCCGACGCGGTTGGGCGTTTTGACTTGGAGTCTTTCGATTTGGTGCTTATTGACGATTCGAAAGACGCGAGCGAACGGGCCGCTACGATTCGAGCGGTGTTCGATGCGGGAACAGAGCGAACCTGGATTGTTGTTCACGACTACGAGGTGCTTGATTATCAAAATGCCACTGCGGGCTTCAAACAGCGTTTCACTTTCAAAGGTTACAACCCGTACACCGGGCTCGTTTTTAACTCCAGGCCGCAGCACGACTTCAAAGCGTTGGACAAACTGATCAGAACCAATAGCGCGCGGCTCGAGCCGGACGACCTCGCCGGCTGGCTACAAGTCCTTCGCAAATAAATGCGCATCCTCGTAACCGGTGGCTTGGGAACTGTCGGCGCGGGATTAATCGCGGAACTGCGCGGCCGCGGTCACCATGTCGTCTCGTGCGATCTTCATCACCAACCTGATGAGATTGGTTTCAGTTTGCGTACCGACGTTGAAGTGCCGCTGTACGCGCGCTGCGACGTGGGCGAGTTTCGACAACTGGAGCGCGTCTTCGAGCGTTGTGGTCCATTCGATTACGTCTATCACTGCGCGGCCGAGTTTGGCCGCTGGAACGGCGAGGATTTTTACGAGACGCTCTGGCGAACGAATGTGATCGGCACGAAGAACATGGTTCGCTTGCAGGAGCGTTTGAAGTTTCGACTCATTCACTTGTCGTCTTCCGAAGTTTACGGCGACTGGCCTGAACTGATGGTCGAGACCGTGATGGACGAGTACGAGATCAAGCAGTTGAACGACTATGCGATGACGAAGTGGGTGAACGAGATGCAGATTCGCAACTCAGCCCTGCAATACGGCACCGAGACTGTGGTCGTACGGCTGTTCAATACCTATGGACCGGGTGAGTACTACAGTCCATATCGCTCGGTAAATTGTCGCTTTCTTTACTGCGCGTTGCACGGTTTGCCCTGGACCGTATTTCGCGGGCACTCGCGAACGTCAACGTACCTTGCTGACACGGTCCGCACGGTCGCGAACATCACTGACAATTTTCGCGCCGGCGAGACTTACAACATTGGCGGCACTGACCTGCATACCATTGAAGAGTTGTCGAATGTGGTGTTGCAGGTTACCGGAGGTGATTCGCGGCTGGTCGATTATCAGGATTCGGAGATTCTTACTACAAAGTTGAAGTGCGTGGACACGTCGAAATCCGTGCGCGATCTGGATCACCGGAATTCTTACAGCCTCACGGATGGGATGAAGCTTACGGCTGATTGGATGAGAGAGGTTTACCGGTTGTAGCAGCATGTTACCGCGCTTGCTTTACGTCGGGGATGTACCGGTTGAAAATTCGTACCACGGATCGGCGCTCCTGCACCGATTGCTCGCGAGCTATCCCCCGGATCGCTTGAGTGTCATCGAAACTGCCGTGCCGTCGTTGCCGTCGCGGCGTCTTCCTCACGTCAACTATCTTTCGCAGCCGCTGGCAAAACAACGTTGGCTCAACACGCGTTTTCACCCGCAGGCCGTTGCGTGGTTTTCTCGTGCCGCAACGCGGCGCGGTCCGCAAATCTCGTCGTTACTGAACGGATTTAAGTGCCAGAGTGTGTTGACGGTGGCGCACGGTTTTGGTTGGCTCGCCGCCGCCGATTTGGCGGCGAAGAGAAATGTGCCGTTGCACCTGGTTGTCCATGACGACTGGCCGCGCGTCGCTAATGTGAAGCCCGGGTTTAGTGAATGGATAGACGGAAAGTTTGCGAACGTCTACCGGCAGGCGCGTTCGCGTATTTGTGTGTCGCCCGCGATGCGAGCAGCATATCAAAGGCGTTACGGCGTCGGGGCTGAGGTGCTTTATCCGATCCGGGCCGCGGAGTTGCCCGGATTTGACGCTCCACCTGAACGACTTGGTCGTAACGATGTGCAGTTTACCGTCGCGTTTGCGGGAAGCATCAACTCGGTCGGTTACGTCAAGGCATTGGTAAGGTTACAGCACGCCTTAGAATCTGTTGACGGGCGGCTTCTGATCTTTGGACCATTAACTGCGAATGAGGCGCAGCGGGTTGGGTTGGATTCACCACGCACGATTGTTCGCGGGATGATGAATGCGCGGGAGTTGATGACGCGGTTGCGCGGGGAAGCTCATGGGTTGTTTGTGCCAATGTCGTTTGAGCCGGCGGACCGCGCGAACATGGAACTGGCGTTCCCCAGTAAGTTGGCGGATTGCACAGCGGTTGGCTTGCCTTTGTTGATTTATGGCCCGCCGTACTGTTCGGCAGCTGCGTGGGCCCGTGCGAATGGGTGCGTGGGAGAAGTGGTGACCACCGATGAAGGTCCGGATCTGAGTCAGGCGCTCGAGCGGCTCACGCGTGATCCGCTATGGCGAGTCGAGTTGGGAAGGCGTGCGCTTGAAGTCGGGCGCCAGTATTTCACACACGAGGCGGTGCAGCAGGTTTTTGACCGCGCGGTAAGTCTGAGTTGAAGTGGCTTTTCGATAAAACTGTTCTGGGGTTGTTCAGGACTATTCCGGTGCGCGCCGCGCATCACGCGCTGTTTCTGGCGCAGAGCCACCCGGAGCTTGCGGATCGTTGGGGCTATCACATTCGGCCGATTCATTATTACGAGCCGCTTCCTGATTTCCGTGCGATTACGCCCGAGCAGATCCAGCGGCGCCGAAGCTATTCAGCGATCGATTTTCGATGGGACGATCAACTGCACCTGCTGCGCGAGCTCGAGCCTCACGCCGCGGAATTGACTGAAGTCGAGGTCACGAACGATTACTTCAGCGGTCTCGACGCGATCGTTTACTACTCCCTGATTCGCCATCTGAAGCCCCGCCGCATCATCGAAATCGGCGGCGGCTACTCGACGCGCATCGCCAGCCAAGCGCTCGCCGCGAATCAGAACGGCAAACTCACTTGCATCGAACCATATCCTGAACACCGGCTCAACGGTTCACAGTTCGGCGTCGAGTTGATCACAAAGCGTGTCGAAGAGATCGACGTGAGCTTCTTCTCATGTCTCGAAGCGAACGACATCCTGTTCATCGACTCGAGCCACACGGTGAAGTTTGGTAGCGACGTATGTTACGAATTTCTCGACGTCCTGCCTGTCCTTCAGCCAGGCGTGTGGGTGCACGTTCACGACATCTTTTTCCCACACGATTACCCCGCCGAATGGATCCTCAAACGGCGACTAGCGCTCAACGAGCAGTATCTGTTGGAAGCGTTTCTCTCGTTCAATCGCGAATTTCAGGTTGCGCTGGCGAACCAGTGGTTGAAGTTGGACCACGCCACGGCGGTTAACGAATTATGGACCGGCAACACGGCGAGTTCCAGTTTCTGGTTTTACAGGCGTCGAGACACGGATGATTAGCGCGATCGTACCAACCATTGGCCGTGTCGATTCGCTGAACGCTTTGCTGGAATCGCTGGCAGCCCAGACGCAAAGTGTCCACGAGGTGATCGTGGCGAGTGCCGATCAGCAAACATGCGACCTCGTTAACAATACGAATTGGGACGCCGCGGGGCTCGCCGTACAGTGCGTCGTAGTTTCACCCCCGAACGCAGTGCGCCAGCGGCTTGCTGCAATAGACATCGCCCGAGGCGACAATCTGTTGTTACTCGACGATGACGTCGTACTCGAACCGCACTGCGTGCAGCACATGCTGGGGTTGTTGGACACCAATCAGGGAGCCGTTGCGGTAACGGCAGATTTCAGTAATCAAACCTGGCCGGATCCGACACGCATCTGGCAGTTCTACCTCCGTCATTTTTTGAAATTGGACCGTGAGCAATGGCAGGGAAGAGTTGTCGGACCATTACTACGGTTTGGCTTTAACCCCGTGCCGCCTAGTCCACAGCCAATGGAATGGCTGGGTTCGGGAAGCAGTCTGGTGAGACGCTCTGCCTTTCTTCGTGTTGGTGGTTTTTCAGATTTCTTTCTGCACCGTTGCACGATCAATGAAGATGTCGACCTCGGGCTCAAACTCGGCCGCGCCGGCCGCATCATGTTCTGTCCCGAAGCACGCATGGCCCATCACCATGCACCGGGCGGGCGGGTGACGAAGTTTCTCGCCGCGGAAGACGATTTGTTCAATCGATATTTCATTCTTCGTCGGACACTCGGAAATCATTTTCTGCGGGCGTTCGGTCTGGTCGTGCTTTATTTCGGAGTGGAAACGATGAGCCAGTTTCTCGGGTGCGTGCGGCGCTTGAACTTTCGCGGATTCGTCGCGCCCCTGAGTGGGCGGCTGCGTGCGTTTGGACGCATTCTGATTAGTACATGAATTGGGTGTTCCTTGGCGATAGTCTTACCGAAGGCGTTGGATCGAAAAGGATCAGTTACGTAAGCGAGTTAGTAACACAGATCCGCTCCGCGCAGTGCGAGATCAACGTTCACGAGTTGCGGCTAAGACGCGTTGATCCACGCGGATTTGATCGGATTGTAGAAAGTAACGTTGCGGGAAAAATGGACATTGACGGACGCGGTCGGTCGTCCGATCTGTGGTGTTGGAACCTTGCGTCCGAAGGACAAATGATCGAGTCGGATCTTGCGTGGTTGCGGCTCATTGGCACATTGAGACCGGAGCTTGTGGTGATTTTTCGCGGGAGTTTGGAAAGCATTGTGCGACCCTCGGCGCTACACGATGGAACATGGCCGTGGTGGGTGCCGTCGTCGTGGAGAAGTTACGCGGCGATGGATCCGCGTTGCTACTTCAGCACAACGTGGTGGCGTAAAGCGAAACAGCAATCGATTGACGCGGCAAAACAGAAGGTCCGCTTGAAGTTACTAACGCGTGGCACAGGCAGACCGCTGATAGACGGTGAGGCATTGGCCGCGCACCTGACCACGTTGTTGCACGGATTAAGAGCGCTGAACACACGCGTGTTGATTCTTGGACTGTTGCCGGTCGATGAAGCATCTTTCCCGAGTTCGCCTGCACATTTTGAGTCCGTAAACATCAGGCTGAAACAGATCGCGTCAAGCGAAGGTGTCGACTTCTTCGATTGGGGCGCTGAACTGAAAATGCGGACCACTGATCAAAAACTATTCTATCGCGACGGCTTTCATCCAAATCTCGCGGGCGCACGAGCGCTCGCGGAGATACTTCGATTGCGTCTGTGTACAAAGCAATAACATCCGTGCGCCCAGGTATTGCCGCCATCGTCACTGCTTACGAACGAGTTGATCAGACACTCAACACACTGCGTATCCTCGAATCCTGCGATCCCAGGCCGGATCAGATCCTCGTGCACGTCGATGGGAACCGGTTGGAGTGTGAAAAAGCGATTCGTACCGCGTTTCCACAGGTGAGAGTCGTCGTAAGCGAAGAACGTGTTGGTCCAGGCGGAGGACGAAACAAGCTCGTAGCCGCCGCAAACCATGAGTTCGTCGCCAGCTTCGACGACGATTCCTATCCAATCGATTCCGACTACTTCGCCCGGGTAGCCAACCTCTTCGATCGATTTCCAGAAGCTTCGATTATCTCCGCGTCGCTATATCACGCGGGAGAAGCGATTGACCTCGATGAACGAAAAGCGCAGTGGACCGCCGATTTTTGCGGAGGCGCCTGCGTCTATCGACGTGACGCTTTTATCAAGGCCGGCGGATACGTACCTCTGCCGGTCGCGTATGGCATGGAAGAAGTCGACCTCGCGCTTCGTCTCCATTCGCGAGGCGGCAAGATCCTATCGAGTTCGTGGCTGCGCGTCTTTCACGACACGGATCTACGACGACATGCGGAGCCGCAAGTCACCGCCGGAAGTATCGCGAATCTGGCGTTGCTTGCGTACCTGCGTTATCCGGTTTCACTGTGGTCCATCGGCGCGTGGCAATGCGTCAACCGTGTGCTTTGGTTGCTGAGGCACCGGCGACATCGCGGCATCTGGCGCGGACTGATGATGATTCCCGGACACTTGCGTGCACACCGGCGCTTTCGTCTGACGGTGAGTAATCGCGCGGTACGCTCGTATCTCGCGTTACGTCGCACGCCTTCGCATGCGGTTTTGTAAAACGGAATGATCGCCCCATCGCCTCCAGGCTGGCTCTGCTGTCAACTCGGCGCTCGCGAACACTATGTTGTTCCGCGGGCGCTGCAACACAGTGGACTCTTGCGTGAACTGATCACCGATTTGTGGATACGACCGGGATCGGTATTGCGCTCGTTGCGAAACGGACTGGCGGGCCGGTTTCATCCGAGCCTCTCGTCAGCGCGCGTAACGGCAATGAATTTTGGCGCCTTGACATTCGAGTTAAGTGCCGTCGGCATGACCGGCTGGAGATTAATAACCCGGCGAAACGACTGGTTTCAACGCTCGGTCGTAAAGCAACTCGCGCGTAATCATTCGAGCCCGAACCTCAACGTTTTTGCCTACAGCTACGCCGCATCAGAGATCTTCAATGTTGCGCTCAAGCGCGGGTGGCGCACCGTGTTGGGCCAGATCGATCCGGGACCCGTGGAGGAACAGATCGTTGCCAAACTCACGCCTGCAAGTAACGGCCCGTGGCAGCCAGCCCCTCCCGAATATTGGAAGCGCTGGTATGGTGAATGCGAACGGGCGGAGCGGATTGTTGTTAACTCCCTATGGTCGCGCCGCGCCCTATTGGACGCCGGAATTCGGGAAGAAAAGATACGAGTAATCCCGCTTGCGTTTGAGCCCTCCGCCGAAGCGAAGTCCTTCACGCGCTGTTATCCAGAGAAGTTCACGGATGATCGTCCGTTGCGCGTCCTCTTTTTGGGGCAAATCAACTATCGCAAAGGCGCGATTCAATTACTTGAAGCAGTGAAGCAGATGGCCGCTGAACCGGTGGAGTTCTGGTTTGTTGGACCATTGCAAGTCGACATTCCGCACGAAGTAAGAGACAAGATCCGTTTGTTTGGTATCGCTCCTCGAACGGAGGTGTCTCGTTACTACAGAGATGCCGACGTATTCATCTTTCCAACCTTCTCTGACGGCTTTGGCTTGACCCAGCTCGAAGCACAATCCTGGAAGCTGCCGGTAATTGCGTCTCGATATTGCGGCGACGTCGTCGAAAACGGTCGTAACGGCGTACTGCTCGAAAACATTTCCGCGACAGCGATCTCGGATGTGCTTCATCGACTACTGCGCTCACCTGAGTCACTCGACGCCATGTCGCAGCACTCGCGGGTCGACGAGCGATTCAGTTTGGGTTCACTCGCGACTTCGTTATCGAATTTGTAAGCAATGCAATCGTCCGTCGCCTGGAACCGCCTTCCGCTCGTCGTTGCGCCCGCTCCCTCGTTGACGTTGCGCTCAACCCTGCTCGGAATTTTGAGCACGGGCATGGCGACGCTAATCGCCGTCTTGCTCACCCCGGAAGATCCCACCGAGCCAGGCGCACTCTTTTATCCAGCGCTCGTTTTGTCAGCCGGACTGGCCACCGCACCACTTGCCGCCGCGCTCCGCGAACCAAAGGCGATCCTGCGTGGGGAATCGCTCGTCGCACTAGCGCCGATCTACTGGCTCCTGCTGGACCTGCTGCAAGGCGTTTACGCGTTGGACCACATCACGGCCGAAGAAGTGCGGCTTGCGTTTATCGGTATCGGTCTTTTTGTCTTGATGGTTTGGGTGGGTGCGATTCGCCGTCCCTGGAAACTGCCTTCCGCACTGATCCGCTCCGTTTCGCAGGAGTTTTCGCTGAACACCTATTTTGCTCTCGCCATCGCCTGTTTTCTGATCGGCATGTTGAACTTCGCGGTCGCGTGCAACTTCAACGTTTTCGAAATGGTCCACTACCTGGGCCAGGAGCGCTGGGCGGCGCCGTGGGGCCGCGGACAGTTAGGCGGATGGGACGCGTTTCTCGATCACTTGCAGTACTTCGGATATCTGCTGCCTATCCTCACAGTCGTCATTTCGAGGCGGTCGGGCCTGCGTAGTCCGCGGACACTGATCTGCATAGTCATGTCGATCGTCATCACGTTGTTTCTCGCGCAGAGCGGCAGCCGCAGGGTAATTGGAGTGGTAGCCGGCATGGCGTTGGTGTTGTGGGTGTTGGACCAACGGCAACTCCGGATCAAACACCTGTTCACGACAATCTTCGCGATTGTCGCACTGCTGGTGGCTTTGCAGATCATGCTCGAATACCGAAACGTCGGTCTCGGCGCACTCGTCGGCAACGCTGATACGTCGCTCAGTAGCCGGAGAGAAAAGACCCAGATTCTTGAAGTGCAGCATCTGCGCGTTGACGACAACTTTTATCGTCTCTGCCAGATCATTCAGCTGATTCCGCAAACGCATCCTTTCGTCTACCACCGCTACCTGGTTTACGTGCTGGTCCGTCCGGTGCCCCGTGTTTTTTGGCCGGAGAAGCCGGTGGATCCGGGATTTGACCTGCCGACAGCGCTTGGTGTTGAAGGCGTCTCGTATTCCTACTCGGTTATCGGCGAGCTTTACATGTCACTCGGGTTACTTGGGATCGCGATCGGTGGCTGGTTTTACGGTCGTGTAGCGGCGCTGGCGAGCGGCCTGCTTAAACGCGCGACGACACAGGGGGCGCTAGTGATCTACAGCATCATCGTCATGGCGTTGTTCTCTGGCATGCGTTCAATTCTGGAACTGGTCCTCGTTAGTTACGTCGTGCTTGCGTGGCTCGGCCTGGCCCAACTGTTCGTTAAATTAAGACACGCTCGATCTGTGTGAAAGTTTTTGTCCTAACTGATTCGCCATCGCCTTATCAGGTCGAACTCTTCAACGAGATCGCCATTCGGGCGGACTGCGAATTGCGGGTCGGATACTTGCGCGGACGCGATCCGCGGCGACAGTGGACGCCACCTGAGTTGCGACATGAGGCGATTAATCTGGATCGCGATACGAGTGCTCTGCGGCAGGTGCGAGAAGCTTCACGCGAAGCGGACCTGGTCGTCTTCAACTACTACTTTCATCCACACGCCACCGAGTTGATCGGCGAACGCGCGTCAAACGGTGGGCCATGGTGTTTTTGGGGTGAACGTCCGGGGTTTCGTCAGCAGGCGTGGGCCACGTGGGGTGGACGCGTGTTGCGGCGATGGAAGCTGGCGAAGCTGCACGATTCGTCGGTGCCGATCTGGGGCATTGGGAAGTTTGCGATCGAGGAGTACCAGCGGGAATTTGGACCGCAGCGACCTTATTTCAACCTGCCGTACTATTCTGATCTGCAACGATTTGAGAGAGGACGTGCCAACAGAAGAACTGAGCGCGTTTTTTTATTCTGCGGTTCGCTAATCGCTCGCAAAGGTGTTGATCTGGTCGTTCGGGCTTTCCTTCAACTCGCGGGTGAGTTCAGTGACGTGCGGCTCCGGATCGCAGGCGACGGGGAATTGCGTCATGAGTTAGTGCAGATGCTCCGGCCCGTTAGCGAGCGAGTTGAGTTCACAGGTTTTAGGAAATGGGATGAGTTGCCCGAGCTATACGCGTCGGCGGATGTGTTGTGCGTACCCTCGCGATACGACGGGTGGGGGCTCGTCGTTCCGGAGGGACTCGCTTCCGGACTGCCGGTGATCGCCACAGATCGAATGGGTGCGGCGTTGGAGTTCGTACGAACAGGAGTTAACGGTTGGTTGGTTCCGGCGAGCGATGAGATAGCTATCCTGCAAGCGATGCGTGACGCTGCACAGATTGATAGCGGCGATATTGAGCGTTTATCGCAAGGCGCTCGCAAGAGTGTGAAGGAGCACACGCTGAAAAACGGATCGGAAAGATTTGTTCGATTCGCGCGGGAAACAATCGGTGTGTAGCATCTCAGGAGTCTTTAGCACTGTGGATCCTGCTTCTTTTAAAGAAGCAGTAATGCGAATGAACTCCGCGTTAAAGCATCGTGGTCCAGACGATCACGGGATCGTGGTTTGCGGCGATGTCTGTCTAGGGAACACGCGCCTGGCAGTCATCGACACCTCCCATGCAGGGCACCAGCCAATGAATGATCCGGAGACCGGCAACTGGATTACGTATAACGGCGAGACATACAACTTCAAACAACTACGAAAAGAAATCGACAGCGATTCGCGCGTTTGGCGATCGAGTTCGGATACGGAAGTTGTGCTGCGAGCGTACCGGAAATGGGGGATCGAGGCGTTTTATCGTCTGCGTGGCATGTTCGCGTTGGGGCTCTGGGACGAGAGCAGACGAACGTTGTTGTTGGCTCGCGATCAGCTAGGGATCAAGCCGCTTTATTACTACCGCACTGAGAATTCTCTCCTGTTTGCCTCGGAATTGCGGGCGCTGCTCGCAACTGGCCTGGTGCCGCGAGAGTTATGCAGCGATGGTCTCGATTCCTATTTGGCGAGTGGTTCGGTTGAAGCGCCACTGACGATCGTTAAGGGCGTGAGACAGTTGCTGCCGGGACAGTACCTGCAAGCGCAAAAAATCGCAGAAAGAAAGCTCGACATTACAATCGACGACTTCAATGTCGCGCATCGAGAAGTTGATACTTCACGCAGCCGCGCCGAGGCGGTCGCACGACTCAGATCCGAATTGGAAGAATCCGTTCGCCTGCACCTCGTTAGCGACGTCCCATTGGGTGTGTTTCTCTCAGGTGGCGTCGACTCCAGTGCGATGGTCGCTTTAACGAGCCGAATCAGTGGCGAGACCCCGCGAACGTTTAGCGTGGTGTTCGACGAACGAGCCTACTCCGAAGCGCCTTACGCACGTACTGTCGCTGCGAAGTTCCGCACCGATCATTCCGAAGTACGTTTGAACGAAGAGCAACTGCTCGAAATGCTGCCACAGGCGCTCACGTCATTGGACCAACCGACCATGGACGGTATTAACACGTACATTGTTTCAAAAGCCGTTAAGAATGCCGGTGTGACAGTCGCGCTTTCGGGTCTCGGTGGAGACGAGTTGTTCGCGGGTTATCCCAGCTTCAAACGCGCGTTGAAAGTCGAAGCGATGTCACCGTTGTCGAAACGATTTTTGCGTGCGGCATCAGGAATTGGAAAGTTAGCCTTGAATGGTTCAATACAGCGAAGCAAGTTCTGGCAGTTGGCAGCGAGCGATTGTAGACCATCGGACGTCTATCGAGTCACACGTCAACTCTTTGCGCCGGATTATGTGCGACGACTTACGCGGCACGAACCGCATGTGTCTTGTCTTTGTCTCGAACCGGGCGACGATGTCATCAACCAGATATCTACGTTGGAACTGCGCGGCTACATGACGAATACGTTGCTACGCGATACGGATACGATGAGCATGGCCCACTCGCTCGAAGTGCGGGTGCCGCTGGTTGATATGACGCTGGTCGAGTTTGCGCTTTCGCTCCCTGGGAAATGGAAACTGGTTAACGGGACGAATGGTGTCGCGAAGCCATTGCTGGCCGACGCCGTGGCAGACTTGCTGCCGCGTGACCTCCTGGCGCGTCCGAAGATGGGTTTCACGCTGCCATTCGAGAAGTGGATGCAGGGTCGTTTGCGAACAGAAATTGAGTCGGCGTTTGAAGACGACAGACAAGTTCGTGCATCCGGACTTACGCCAGACGGCGTCCGGGACGTTTGGCGAAAGTTTTTGCGGAAGCCTCGCGCGATCGGTTGGTCCAGACCGTGGTCGTTATACGTTCTCGCGCGCTGGTGCGAGATTAACGGAGTGACACCATAGTGAGAGTTCTTCACGTCATACCCTCTGTTTCGGAACGATCGGGTGGGCCAGGCATGGCGATCGTGCCGATGTGCCGGGCGCTTCAGAGGCGCGGTGTGGACGTGGTGCTGGTCACGACTGACGCCGGAATGCGAGCGTTCGAGTTTTGTCAGGCGCTTGACTACGAAGGCGTCCCGGCGATCTTCTTTCCAACTCAGTTAGGCAAGTCGTTCAAGTATTCGCGACCCCTTTCCGTTTGGCTTAAGCAAAATGTGCGTGGTTATGAGTTAGCTCACATTCACGCCGTTTTTAATCACTCGTCACTGGCCGCCGCGCGAGAGTGCAAAAACCAAAGTGTTCCATACGTGATCAGACCGCTAGGCACGCTTGATCCGTGGAGCATGAAACAGAAGCGATTGCGCAAGCGACTCTTCTGGTCGTTGGCAGGTGAGTCGATGATTAGTGGCGCAGCAGCCGTTCACTACACGTCGCGCGCGGAAAAAACAGCCACCGAAGATCTGCTGGGTGTGAATCATGGGCAAGTGATACCTCTTGGGATCGAAGCACTTCCCGATTCACCAATTGGCCGGCGTCTGGATCGATCTACGAATCCATACGTGCTCGTGTTGTCTCGTCTTCATCCGAAAAAGGGCCTTGACATTCTGATTGACGCTTTCATTGCGCTGACGAGACGGGCGGAGTTTGATCGCTGGCGGCTGGTGATCGCCGGCGATGGACCGACGGATCACGTAAACCTGCTCAAGAGAAAAGCTGCTGCCGTGCAGGGCCGAATCGAGTTCACGGGCTGGCTGGACGGTGAACGGAAAGAGGAAATGCTGCGCAACGCATCATTGTTGACGCTCCCTTCCCACCAGGAGAACTTTGGTATGTGCGTTATGGAAGCACTGTCGCGGTCCGTACCGGTGCTCCTCAGCCCGCACGTAAACCTTGCCAACGAGATTGAAGGATCAAATGCAGGTTGGATTGCTCCAGTCGAACGGGAAGCACTCTCGACCACACTCGCTGTTGCACTCAACGACACGGACGAGCTCGCGAAACGCGGAAGAGCAGGGAAGTTACTCTCACTACGTTATTCATGGGAGCGAGTCGCAACTGAATTAATTGAGCTTTACACGCAGATAACGAATGGCAGCTCCCGCGTACACTGAATTTGAATGGCACAGCGAGCGGGCAGCCAATGGCGCGGCCGGCGAGAAACTGAACGAAGTGTTCGTCAGTCTTGTGCAGAAGCTCGGCGGTGTGCGTTCTATCTGCGATCTCGGTTGCGGAAATGGGCACATTGCCGGAAGCCTCACCGCACTTGGATACGAAGTAACGGGGATCGACGCGTCGCGAAGCGGAATTCGGATCGCCCGGCGGGCCTACCCGTCAGTCAAATTTATTGAAGCGAGGATCGATGGCGGGCTGGACCAACTCAACCTGACTAAGTTCGATTTGGTAATTTCGAGCGACGTAATTGAGCACCTGTATCGTCCGTCAGATCTCGTAGCGGCGGCTTTTTCACTCGTAAAACCCGATGGTCATGTACTGCTCAGTACGCCATATCACGGTTACTTGAAAAACCTTGCACTCGCTTTGAGCGGGCGAATGGATTCACACTTCTCTGTGCTTCACGACGGCGGGCACATCAAGTTCTTCAGCGTAAAAACACTGTCGCGGCTAATGACCGCGCATTCGTTCAGAGATCTCAGTTTCACATTCTATGGCCGCGCGCCGTGGCTCTGGAAGAACATGATCTGCCACGCTCGCAAACCCGCTGCCTAAATGCTCGACAAGATCACTCCGCTGATACTGACGTACAACGAAGCGCCAAATATCGCACGCACACTCGAAAGCCTGCGTTGGGCCAGCGAGGTCGTCGTCGTCGATAGTTTCAGTAACGACGAGACGGCTACGATCGCGGCGTCTTTTCCGAACGTCCGCGTCATTCAGCGCGCCTTCGATTGTCATCGCAACCAGTGGGAGTTTGGACTTAAAGAAACCGGCATCACCACGGAATGGGTGTTGGCACTCGACGCGGACTACATCGTGACCACGGATTACATCAATGAAATAAGAGATTTAAGGCCAGTTGATGACACCAGTGGTTATCGCGCGCGCTTTATCTACTGCGTCTCGGGAAAACAACTGCACAGCGGAATCTATCCGCCTGTTACCGTGCTCTATCGCGCAGCTGCTGCAAACTACATCCAGGACGGACATACACAACGCATCTCACTCAATGGACGAATCGAAGAACTACGCTCGCCTATCTTGCACGACGATCGAAAGCCGTTAAGACGCTGGTATGAATCACAGAAGCGTTACACAAAACTCGAAGCACAAAAGCTGCGGGCGGCCTGTCCGGCTGAACTCAGCTTCCTCGATCGCATGCGACGATGGCCGCTGATCGTTCCGCCCCTTGCACTGTTCTACTGTCTGATCGTACGCGCCGGTATTCTTGACGGTTGGGCCGGCTTTTATTACGCGTTCCAGAGAACGCTTGCCGAACTTATGCTGTCGCTTTACTTGATCGAGAACCGTCGCAGCAACTGATGTACGTCCTTGGTATCAACGCCTATCACGGCGACGCTTCAGCGGCCATCGTCCACAACGGCAAGCTGATCGCGGCCGTCGAGGAGGAGCGGTTCAATCGGATCAAACACTGCGCCGGTTTTCCGGAGCAGGCGATACGTTATTGTCTCGAGGCCGCGGGTATCAGTCTCGAAGATCTTGAACACATCGGCATCTCCCGGGATCCGTCGGCGCACCTGCACAAGAAAGTACTGTTCGCCGCGTCGCGGGCGGCGAAGACAGGGGGTGCAGCGGCCGCCGCCGGCTTGCTCAACCAAGTCAAAGACCGGCTTGGCAATGCTGCCAAAGTCCGCGACTTAAAATCTGAACTGGCTAGGGTGTTCGAAATTCCGAAGAGTCGGATCCAGGCGCAGTTTCACAACGTCGAACACCATCGCGCGCATCTCGCAAGCTGTTTCTATGTTTCACCCTTCCATCGCGCGGCGCTGCTCTCGATCGATGGGTTCGGCGATTTCATCTCGACCATGTGGGCCATGGGCCAGGGCGACGACGTCGAAATACTCGGACAGGTCGAGTATCCGCATTCGATCGGCATCGTCTACACAGCGACGACGCAGTTTCTGGGCTTTCCGCACTACGGTGACGAAGGGAAAGTGATGGGCCTCGCGCCTTACGGGCGCCCGCGGTTCATCGACGAGTTTCGCAAGATCGTGCGCACGGAAGAGAATGGGCAGTTTCGGTTGGACCTCGACTACTTCCGGCATCATGCGGAAGGTGTCGAGATGACCTGGGACTGTGGCTCGCCGGTTATCGGCCGCATCTACTCGGGTCGTTTTGCGGAGACTTTTGGGCCACCACGCACACCGGGTTCGACGCTTTCCGATCGCGAGCGCGACATCGCAGCCAGTTTGCAACTGCGTTTGGAGGAGGTTGCTTTCCACGTGTTGCATCGTCTTCACGAACAGACCGGATTAACGGATCTAGGGCTCGCAGGCGGTGTCGCGTACAACTCGGTGATGAATGGAAAGATACTCTTACAGACACCGTTCCGCCGCGTGTTCGTTCAACCCGCCGCCGGCGACAGTGGCACTGCGGTTGGCGTCTGTTACGAGATCTGCAAACGCGGGGAGCATATGCTCAGTGCCTACGTCGGACCGGAGTTTTTTAACGACCAGATCTGTAAGGCACTAATCAACGCCCAACTCAACTTTGAAACTTACACGGATGAGGAACTTACAAAACAGGCCGCGCAAGACATCGCTTCCGGCAAGGTCGTCGGCTGGTTTCAGGGAAAGATGGAGTTTGGACCACGAGCGCTGGGTAACCGATCCATCGTCGTCGATCCGCGCCGCTCTGAGATGAAAGACATCTTGAACGATCGCATCAAGAGGCGTGAACCGTTTCGTCCATTCGCGCCATCAATCCTGGAAGAACGTGTCGGCGATTACTTCGAACAAACGCACCCGGCACCGACGATGCTCATGGTTTATCAGGTCCGTCCGGAACGGCGCGCCGAAATCCCGGCGGTGACTCACGTGGACGGCTCGGGACGTTTGCAGACCGTCTCACGCGAGATCAACGCCCGTTATTATGAACTCATTGCGGACTTCGCAGAGGTCACTGGCGTCCCAGTTCTCTTGAACACGTCGTTCAATGAAAACGAGCCGATTGTCTGCACGCCGGACCACGCCATCGACTGTTTTTTGAAAACCCGAATGGATGCGCTTTATATTGGGAACCACGGGATAAGAAGACACACGAGTTAATCACAAAAAGGCACAAGAAACACAAAAGGTTACAAAACTAACAATGAACGAAAGCTTGAAAAATAACAACATTGTGCCTCTTGTGGCTAAAGGAGATCACGGATGAGGATTCTCGTAACGGGAGGTGCGGGATTTATCGGTTCGCATTTGTGCGAACGTCTGCTCGGCGAAGGGCAGGAAGTGCTGTGCCTCGATAACTTTTTCACCGGCCGGCGCGAGAACATCCTGCATCTCCTCGACAATCCACACTTCGAACTGATCCGGCACGACGTCACGCTGCCGATCCTTCTCGAGGTGGACCAGATCTATAACCTCGCGTGCCCGGCGTCCCCGGTCCATTATCAATACAACCCTGTCAAAACAGTAAAGACCAACGTCATGGGCGCCATCAACATGCTCGGCCTCGCCAAACGCGTGCGCGCGCGCATCCTTCAGGCGTCGACGTCGGAAGTTTACGGCGATCCGTTGGTCCACCCGCAAACGGAGGACTACTGGGGCCACGTCAACCCGATAGGCGTGCGTTCGTGCTACGACGAAGGTAAACGCATTGCCGAAACGTTGATGACTGACTATCACCGCCAAAACAAGGTCGACATCCGTATCGCACGCATCTTCAACACTTATGGACCACGAATGCTGGAGGACGATGGCCGCGTCGTTTCCAACTTCATCGTACAGGCTCTGCGCGGCGAAGCGTTGACGCTCTACGGTAAAGGCGAACAGACACGTTCGTTCTGTTACGTCGACGACCTCGTCGGGGGCCTGATCAAGCTCATGAACACTGACGGTTTGAACGATCCGATTAACCTCGGCAACCCGGGCGAGTTCACGATCAAACAGTTAGCGGAAGAGGTGATCAAGATCTGCGGTTCCAAATCGGGGTTGACGCATCTACCCCTGCCGGCAGACGACCCGCGCCAGCGCCAACCAGACATCACGAAAGCGCAAACCCTGCTGGGTTGGAACCCGACGATACCGTTGCACGAAGGATTGGAAAGAACAGTTGCGGATTTCAAGAAGAGGGTCACGAAAGTTTAATCGATAGATCCACAGATTGAGATTTCTGCTTCTTAATCAGTGTTTCTACCCCGATGTGGTCTCCACGGCACAACACCTCACCGATCTCGCCTCCGAACTTGCAGCACGCGGACATGACGTAACTGTACTCACCGGCGATCGTGGTTACGACGATCCTCGAGTGCGATTTCCGCGACATGAGCGCTGGAACGACGTCAACGTGATTCGCGTTCCGTCTTTGTCTCTCGGCAAGCAAAGCAAGTGGCGTCGAGCGATGGGCTTCGCGAGTTTTCTGGCGAGCTGCGGATTCCGCCTGCTCACGTTGCCGAGGTTCGATGTTGTCGTGGCGCTCACGTCGCCGCCGCTGATCTCTTTTCTGGCGACAGTATTCGTTAAGTTAAAAGGCGGGCGCTTCTGTTTCTGGGTGATGGACCTTAACCCCGATGAAGCGATTACCGCCGGATGGCTACGGCCAGACTCCCCACTCGCCCGCTTGCTTCAGTCGATGCTTCGTTACAGCTTCATGAATGCGGACCGAACCATCGTCCTCGACCGCTTCATGAAGGAACGACTGCTGGCCAAAGGTGCGAACGCCGAACGCATCGCGATCGTTCCGCCGTGGTCACACGACGATGCGGTCGCTTATTCAGCGCCGGGAAGGGAAGCATTTCGTCACCGACACGGGCTGACAGACAAGTTCGTGGTGATGTACTCCGGCAATCACAGTCCATGTCATCCGCTCGACACGTTGTTGAACGCAGCAATCGAGCTCAAGACCCGCGACGATATCGTCTTCTGTTTCGTTGGGGGCGGCAGCGAACACGCAAGGGTGCGCGACTTCGCAGCACGACACCAGCTCGAAAACGTGACGTGTCTACCGTATCAACCGCTGGACCAGCTTTCGAGCTCTCTTTCAGCGGCAGACATGCACGTGGTCGTCATGGGTGAGGCGTTTGTGGGTATCGTTCATCCGTGCAAGGTCTACAACATCATGTCTATTGGCGCCCCAATCCTCTACATTGGACCAGAAATTAGTCACATCACGGATCTCGCAAACAATGACTATCCGTTCTTTTTTACTCGTCATGGCGACACCGAAAACGTCGTCGGCAAGATTCTTTATGGTCGCGGGTCGGAGCGACGGCCTTTGAATGCCTTTTCAAAACACACTCTGCTCCCCGAGCTGATCGATGTCATTGATCATCTGTCATTTGACATTTTTCATTTGTCATTGTCGGAGGTAACGAAGTGCGAAGGTCAAAACTAAATACCCGCTGAAGTTCGAAACAAAATGGCAAATGGAAGATGTCAAATGACCAATGACCAATGATTCCTGCTTCGTGCGCGAGGTAACTCTGCCTTGAAAACATATTTCGCCCTTTTCCTGATCGCCACAGTGGCTTCGCTCGTCACCACGCCGTTGATCCGGCGTTTGTGTCAACGGCTCAAACTCCTCGACGTGCCCGTAGATGGCCGGCGCGTTCATCGTAAGGCGATACCACGACTTGGCGGCGTTGCGTTGTATCTGTCGAGTCTCTCAGCGCTGTCGTTATTACCGTTTGTCGATAACCTGCTGACGGAGACGTTGAGCGGTCTCAAGACGGAATTCCTAACGTTGGCGATTCCGGCGACGCTCGTGTTGCTGGTCGGTGTTTATGACGACTTGCGCGGTGCGAATGCAGTGGTGAAGTTTGCGGCACTCGGACTCATCGCGACGTTGTTCTTCGCCATGGGCGGCCGTATCGACGCGTTGTCGATTCCGTTCTTTGGTCCGGTACAACTGCCGGCGTTGCTGTCGTTCCTCATCACAATCGTCTGGTTGGTTGGAATTACCAACGCGTTCAATTTGATCGACGGAATGGACGGTCTCGCTTCCGGTGCCGCGCTGTTCTCATCGCTGGTAATTCTGGGCGTCTCGGTTTCTCAGGAACGAACGTTGATGATCGTCGTGTCACTCGTGCTCTGCGGCGCGGTCGCCGGGTTTCTTCGTTACAACTTCAATCCGGCGTCGATCTTTCTCGGCGACTCCGGTGCGCTGTTTATCGGTTTTGTGCTGGCAGCGTTGTCAGTGCTGGGTACTCAGAAAGCGACGACAGCCGTAGCGATCGTCGTACCGATTCTCGCGTTTGGTTTTCCTGTCGTCGATACGGCAATGACGATGGCGCGACGCGCGGTGAGCCGCAAACCCATCTTCAAAGGCGACAACGAACACATTCATCACATGCTGCTCGCGCGTGGCTGGTCGCAACGGCGCGCGGTGCTCGTTTTGTATGGAGTCTGTGCGCTGTTTGGACTCGCCGCCCTCATCTTTCCCGCGACCGGATCGAAACTGACCGGGTTCATGCTGTTCGTAATTTCGGTGGCGGTGATCATCGCGGTGGGTCACCTTCGCTATCACGAAGTCGACGAGATTCGCGCCGGCGTGAAACGCACGGTTGCCGATCGCCGGCTACGAGTGGCGAACAACATCCGCGTTCGGCGCGCGGCGCGTGCGCTTTCGAAAGCTTCCGATTTAAATGAGATGTTTGAAGCAATGCGTCACATGCTCGACTTCGGCGAGTTTACTTTTGCGAACGCACTGGTCGGACAGGCCGGACGCGCCGAGATAAATGAACGCGCGTTTATGGCGAGCCTCGCACGGCATCCTCAGCAACGTCTGGAACTTCGTAATGGGCGCGTGGCCTGGGAATGGTCGGCGGAATGGTCGGCAAATGACGCTGACACGCGCGATGCGTACCGGTCTCGGTCTGACTGGTCTTTCCGGCTGCCGTTGATCAAGAACGGAGTCGAGTGGGGCTGGTTGAATTTCTACCATAGTCTGAACGGCGAGACGTTGCTGGTTGACACGAACTACTTGAGCGATCTCTTCCGTCGCGAGTTTACGGATGCAGTCGCGAGAATCTTCGCGTTGCATGAGCTACCAGTGATCACCACCGGACTCGAAATGGATTTGACGACGGAAGAGGTGCGCGACAATTGCGCCGCGTAATCTTCGCCGCCCTGGTGTGCTTGGTTCCGCTAACAGCGGTTCCGTATGGGACTTTTGAGGCTTGGTGGAAAGCGGCGTTTGTCTGTGCCGTGTTCGCCATCGCCATTTTGGCGATAATCGAAGCTGCCATTAGTGGTTCGACTTATGTGGGACCATGGTCGATTTTGTTGCCGCTGCTGGCGTTGGCGGCGTTGGCGTCGATCCAAACGCTGCCGCTTGGATCGGTTGCGGACGCTGGTCTAACCGGAACTCCGCCCTGGAGTGCGATCAGCGCCGATCCATATCAAACACGATTCTTCGTACTCCAGATACTCGCGCTGACAGTGTTCCTGGCATTGTTGTACCGCTATGCCAGTGGTGAAACGAACATCTGGATTTTGATCCATGTCGTGATCGCGGTTGCGGTGGCGAGTGCGATTTTCGCTATGCTAAGGCAGACCGCACAGCAAAACACCGCATTCGTGTTGCCGTTGCTGAAACCCGGCCAGGGCTACGGACAGTATATAAACAAGAACCACTTCGCATACTTGATGGAGATGGCATTTGGACTCGGGATCGGAGTCATCCTGGCGCGCGGTGTCAGGCCGGATCGGGTGCTGCTCTACGTCGCTCTCTTGTTTCCAATCTGGATCGCGTTGGTTTTGTCCAATTCACGTGGCGGCATCCTCGCGATGCTGACGCAGGTTTTCATCGCGACATTGTGGTTTGTGCGGCCTCGCGCCGCCGTACGAGCAGCGCTAATGGCTGGGATAGTGGTAGCGGTTTTGCTGGGCACTCTGTGGGTTGGTGGCGACAGATTAGCAACCAACATCGAATCAGCAACGACAGATTTCAGCGGCGACTCGGGGCGCGACGGTGCGAGCCGAAACGAGATCTGGCGCGCAACGTTCAAGATGTTTGCCGCGCATCCGATCGCGGGCGTGGGTTTGGGGGGTTACTGGATCGCCGTCACTGCGTATCATGACGCGTCGGGAACTCTCACACCGCAGGAGGCACACAATGATTATCTTGAACTGTTGTCGAGCGGCGGTGTCATCGGATTGGCGATCGGTGTGTGGTTTGCGGTGATGGTGATTCGCAGAACTAGAACAGTCTTACAAAACGATCGTAGTCACATTCGCGCGGTGCGGTTTGGCGCGATACTGGGGATCGCCGGTGTCGTGGTCCACAGCCTTGTCGATTTTGGTCTGCACATAATGAGCAATGCGCTCATTTTCATGGTGTTGATTGCGGTCGCGACCGCTTTGATAAATAAGAAAGTTATTGACCCAAGCGTGCAACAACAGTAGACTTCGGTCCAATGAACGGGCGAGTTTAAGTCGCTGTGTTGTTTCTCTTGAGAAGGGATGTTTTAGATGAACCTGAAACGACGTAATGGTTCCAGAGCAATTGCGGCGTTACTACTTTTCTTCATCGCACAGATTGGTCTTCAAGTCGGACTTGCTGAACCAACTGTCACCACCACAGCGATAGCTATCCTTCCTCAGACAGTCGCCAGATTAACCACCAGTAACAATCAGCCGATCCAGGTCAACGGTTTGAGTGCCGCGACAGGCGCCTCGATTGTCAGCGGCGCGACACTCGAAACCGGAGCAGATCGAACCGCGACCGTAAACCTTGGTTCACTCGGCACAGTCGACATCGCACCCAACACCAAACTTGTGCTGACGTTTGACGATCAGGGTAACTTCAAAGCGCTCGTCACCCAAGGATGCGTAAAGCTTACCGCAAGAACGAACGCGACCGGCGAAATCGCGACCGACCAGAACAGTCTTGGCAAGACTGATCCCGCTACGGGTGGTGTCCTGGAGATGTGCAATCAACCGGGCGCGCCGCCAGTTGTCGGACCGGGAGTCGCTGCTAATGCAGGCGTCGGAGCAGGTGCGCCGGTAGGAGCAGCAGGCGGAGGCGGAGGTGGTCTGTTTGGTCTCGGCGTCCCGGCAACCGTCGCAATTATCGGCGCCGGTACGGCTGCGGGGCTCACACCACTCTTTTTCCAGGACAACCCGAGCGGTCCTAATCCCTAACCACAGAAGTTCAGTTTAAATCCGTGTTACTGCGTAGCGTCTTTGCGCTTGTCGGTGTCGCATGCTGTCTTCTTGCGATGCTTTCTGCGGCGAGATTTGGTTACGCGCGACTGCTAGGGAAGTACGCAGTCGCAGCGAGCTCGATCTCGGCTGCCGATCAGGCTGTGTCACTGGCACCTGCGGATGCCGAAGTGCATCGGGCGCGCGCGCGTGTGATGAATCGTCTGCAAGTTCCGGGCGAGGCGCGGAAGAGTTTCGAGAGCGCGTTGCGTTTGCGCTATCGCGACGATTATCTCTGGCTTGAACTCGGCAGCACGCGTGACGAACTCGGTGACACCGCGGCAGCGTTGGCGGCGTTCGATCAAGCGGTCCAATGGGCGCCGCACTACGCGCACACACTGTGGCAACGAGGAAACCTTAAATTGCGCATGGGCCGGTACGCTGAGGGTTTCGCCGATCTTCGTGCAGCCGCGGCAAGCAAAACCAGTTTGCTGCCAAGCCTCATTGACCTTGCATGGGGGTTCTCGCGCAACGACGTGAAGACTGCCGAGCAGTTAATCCAAGTCGAAAACGATCACGAACGGCTGGCGTTCGCGCGATTCCTCGCGCAGAAAGGTAAGGGTAACGAATGCTTCGAGCAGGTTCGTTTGCTCAGCACGCCGCTTTCTGAGCAGAATAGACATGAGCTTGTGCAGCAACTCATTGCTGCGAAAGTTTTCCGCACCGCGTTTGAGCTTTGGCGGACGGACAAGCCGGTAGCACTCCCGGTAATAGTCGACGGCGGGTTCGAGGAACTGCCACGCAACCAGTTTGACGATAGAGGGTTTGGCTGGTTCATCTTTGCGAAGACCGAGCCAGCGATCCAGGGCGACGCCTTAGAGAAGCTCAGTGGCAAGAAAAGCCTTCGGCTCCGCCTGAACGGCGACTGGAAAGCACCAAATGAGACGATTGCGCAAAGGATCGTCGTGGAGCCCGAAAGACGTTATCGCATCAGCTTCGGCGTCAGGACTAAAGACGTCGTCACCGGTGGGCCGCCCGCGATTGCCGTGAAGGATGCCGGCAACTATGAACGGCTGGGACAATCTGAAGCATTCCCGACGCCATCGAGTAACTGGCAAACGATGCAGTTTGAATTTTCCACCAAGCCAAAAACGGAAGCTGTCGTGTTGGAATTCACACGGCTCACTGCTGAGTGTGAACCGTGTCCGATCTTCGGCGAGTTATGGCTTGACGATTTAGTTATTGAAGATGTCACCTCCGCTAATTCTCAGCGTTGAGACTGCTACTTTGTCTGGCAGCGTTGCTGTATCGCGTGGCGTTGAAATACTTGGCGTCGTCACGGGTGATGCGAGTGTTTCGCATTCGAATACTCTGCTTGTTGACATTGACAAGCTTTTAATGAAAACACAGGTAACGCTACCCGAGATCGATCTTTTCGCTGTCGCGATAGGTCCGGGAAGTTTCACTGGATTGCGTATCGGCATCGCGACGACCAAGGCTCTCGCCGCAACTTTGGATCGCCAAACGGTGGGCATACCGACGTTGGAGGCAGTAGCGCTTTCCGGCGGCGTGTCGGCTGAGTCGGTGGCGCTACTGCCGGCAGGACGCGGCGAGGTGTTCGCGCAGTTGTTTTCTGTTTTGGGACCAGATGTGGTTGATGCGCTGGACGAAGCAGTACACATTCCGCCCGCACAATTATTGGATCGATACGGTCACCTCGAAACTGTAACCTGGTGTGGCGAAGGAGCGATTACCCATCGTGATTTGATCGTCGGTTGGGCGGGGAACCGAGACTGGGCCATCGCGCCGCGAAGCAACGACCTCGCTTCGCACGTGGCAAGGCTCGCTTTCACTGGATTCCAACGCAATCAGTTTGAGAACCCTTTTACACTTCGAGCGTTCTACGTCCGACCTGCGGACGCGAAGTTAAAGGCTCAATGACATCAGCTCCCGCCCAAATCATCATCTCGCAGATGACAGAACACGACCTCCTCGAAGTCGTGGAGATAGAGGAAGCTTCAGGGCTGAGTCGCTGGGGGTGGGCGGCCTACTACGCCGAGCTCCAGGGCACGAATCGCGATCTGATGCTGACGGCTCGTACGGCCAGGTCCCCTATCATTGAACACCAGCGAATCGCCGGATACATCGTTGCCCGTGAATCGGCCGGTGAGCTGCACATTAACAACGTCGCCGTTCGTGAACAGTATCGCCGCCGCGGAATTGGCAGCTTGTTGCTCGATCGCATCATGGAAACTGCGCGACGACTCAAAGTGAAGGTTGCATTTCTTGAAGTTCGAAGCGGGAATCAGGCGGCCCAGGCGCTTTACGAAAAGACCGGTTTTAAAGCGATTGCGCGCCGTCCGGACTACTACTCGGACCCCCGGGAAGATGCTGTGGTCATGAGTCTAACGCTAGGCGAACACTAATATTTCCTTAATCATCGCGAACCCTGCAATTACATGAATTTGGAGTGAATTGCCAGCTTGATTTGCCTTAGTTGATGGGCTACCATTTTTGCGTGCGAGACAATCCAACTGGAGGATTCCAGGCCGGTACCTCCAAAACCATCCTGCCCACTCCCATCCGTCTGAAAGGAGACATGCACGAACATGGACATCGCAACCACGGATAGTCTGAAAGAAGAGTTGATAAATCGGGATCCCGAGTTTCGGGAATTAGCCAGAGAACATCATAAGTACGAAGAACGTCTTAGTGAATTATCGGCTCTCTCCTATCCGAGTGATGACGAACAACTGGAGGAAATAACGCTTAAGAAGAAGAAACTGGCCCTGAAGGATCAGATGTATTCGATGATGTTGCAATACCAAAAAACACAGAGTCTGAGCCACTGAAACTGCCGCCGGCAGTTTCTCCGAGTTTAGGATTGAAGGGGACGTGGAACCGAAGTTGCGCGTCCCCTTTGACGTTAATGCCGGTGCTTTGTTCTTGGTACTTTGATCTTGGCGGCTATTTCAAACGCCAACACAAAGCTCCAACTATCAAGCACTAAGTACTAAATACAAAGAACCAAACCTTGAGTATCGTTCGAGAAGGCATACCTTTCATTTTGGTTCCCCTGCTCGTGAGTATTGCGACGGCAATCCTCGGGTTGTGGTACGTCAGTGTGTTCTTTCTCATCGTTGCGGCGTTTATGGCCTTTTTCTTCCGCGATCCGCATCGTGTTCCGCCCGACGATCCGAAGGTTGTCGTAGCGCCTGCTGACGGGCGTGTCACGCGCGTGAGGCCAGTGGCGTCGGAACCGGGATCTTCGACAGTAGTCAGCATTTTCTTGTCGCCACTGGACGTGCATATTAACCGGTCCCCGATTGCCGGTACGATCACGGAATCGGTTTACACACGCGGCAAGTTTCTGATGGCCACGAACGAGATGGCGAGCCTGGTCAACGAGCAGAACGCGCTAACTATTCACGGCGAAATCACAGTTGTTTGTAAACAGATTGCCGGGATCCTTGCCCGGCGCGTAGTTTGCTGGAAAAAGGCCGGAGACAAGTTGGCCTTAGGCGAGCGTTTTGGCATGATTAAGTTCAGCTCGCGCACCGACTTGGTGCTTCCGGCGAACGTAGAGGTTACCGTTACAGAAGGTGCGCGCGTGCGCGGTGGCACAACGGTAATTGGGAGAATCTTATGACTGCCAAGTCCGAGGAATTAGAACACGAACCTCCGAATCCTCCGCGTCGGGGATTGCGGAAAGGGCTCTATTTGATTCCTTCGGCGTTCACGGCGGCGAATATCGCTATGGGGTTTTTGTCCGTGATGTCGTCGCTACGTGGTTTTCAACTGCTGGACGGACCGACTCCGGACATATTGGGAGCCCGCCCTCACTTCAACACCGCGGCAATCGCGATTGGGTTTGCGCTCTTGTTTGACATGGTAGACGGTCGCATCGCGCGCCTCACCAAGACAACCACCGAGATCGGAATTCAACTTGACTCGATCGCCGATGTTGTCACCTTTGGTCTCGCGCCGGCCGTGCTTGCTTATGTTTGGGGGTACGGAATCACTTCGCAAGGAGAGGAGCTTCACCAACTCGCGTGGTTTGTTTCGTTCATGTACTTGATGTGCGGCGCATTTCGTCTCGCGCGCTTTAACGTTCAGGCATCGCGGCCGCGCGTCCTCGCTGAGGGTGCCATAAAAACAGACAAGAAGAGTTTCGTAGGATTGCCGATTCCGGTTGCGGGCGGTTTCATCGCCGCCCTCGTGCATTTCTCACCTTTACCGCTCATCTACTTCGGACCGGAGCGATCGAGAATTTACGCCGGACTGCTAATGCTGTTAGTCGGACTGTTGAGTTTAATGATGGTCAGCACACTGCGCTTCTCGAGTTTTAAGACAGTGGGCACGAGCACTCGCAACATGCGTCCGATCATTCTCGCGCTGGCTTTGTTGGTACTAGTCTTTCTTTACTCGAGATACGTACTGCTGGCGATTGTGGTGATGTACATCATGCATGGACTGCTGTCGCGGGTGGCGGGCGTTTTTTGGCGACGCGGCGATTCCGCCGAAACTAAGATTGAAGCGAATCCGGTGAGAAGATCCTAGGGTTTTACAGCAGAAGGTTTTGCGGCCGAGCCTGTTGGATGCGCGAACGCGAGTAATCCGTGTTCCGTCGTAACGATGACGGCGTCACCAACGAGGATCGGCGAAGCTGAACTAGTCAACTCCTCCTCAGTGGGAAGGGAATTAACCTGCTTCCCGTCTTTCAGTGACAACACTACCGCTGCCGTACTCGAAAGTGGGGTGAACAGCGCCGCTTCAGCCACCGTCAACGGCTGCGATGAGATTCTTCCGGGCAACTGCTTCTTCCAAAGCATTGCGCCTTTGTCGTTCAAAAGATAAGCGAAATTGTCGAGGGAGGCAGCGAGCAGCATGTCGCCGATGAGTGTGACCGCTTCAACACCCGCGCCTGTTCGTTTACGCCACTTCAATCGACCTCTGTCGGCACTAACGGCATAGACATATCCATCACCCGAACCGAAGTAAACGTTTTCACGATCGACCGCAACTGGTCCACGCACGGCGCCTTTGGTTCGAAAGCGCCACAGGAGTCGCCCCGTTGTTTCTTCAAGGGCAAGCAAACTTCCGTCTTCGCTGCCGAAGTAAACGCGACCAGATTTCAGTACCGGTTGACCGGCGAACGGTGATGCAAATGGAATTGACCACAGAACGCCGCCTGTATGTTTGTCGAAAGCATAGGCGCGGCCGTCGCTACCACCAGCAAAAACTTTACCGCCGCCGAGCGCAATCGCTCCTTTCACCGGCGTGATGAGTGGTGTCATCCATTGAGTAACACCACTTTCGCGGCTGAGCGCGCGCAAAGCGCCACCCGGGCGGCGTGGTTCGGTTGGTGCGCCCGTAGTTTCTGATGCGACATAGATCGCGGAGTCGTCGGCGATAGGAGATGCTGAGAGTTCGCCACCCATATCCGAGCGCCAGTAAAGTTGACCATCACGTGCGGTGAGCGCGACGATCGCTCCGCCTGCAAGCGGCAGGTACACGCGTTCTTTATCGAATGCGGGTGTGAGATTGAGCGTGACGTTTGACTGGTATCGCCAACGCACAGTTAGCGGCTCTGACAGGAGCACGCCAGTGTTCGCACTCGCACGTATAGCGAAGGTCGCGGCGACGACAAACAGCGCGCAAGTTAAAACGACTGCCAGTTTTTTCCGATTGATTCTTGTTTGTGTATAATCAGCCACTCTCTTATTCCACGTTAGCAAACCAGGCGCTGAGGTTTTCTTGAGTAACGTCCCGCAGCACGAAACAGTAATAATACTTGACTTCGGATCACAGTACACACAACTAATAGCCCGGCGCGTTCGCGAGGCCGGCGTATATTGCGAGATCCTTCCGTTTAACGCTTCAATCGGAGCCATCAATGCACGATCACCCAAGGGTTTAATCTTCTCCGGCGGGCCTTCATCTGTTTACGACGCGGAAGCACCAAAGCCGGATCCCCAACTACTTAACTCGATCGATTGTCCATCACTCGGAATCTGCTACGGCTTTCAAGTCTTCGCACGCGAGCTCGGTGGTGCTGTTGCCGCTTCGCCAAATCGAGAGTTTGGATACGCGCGTTTGAAAGTCCTCGACGTTACCAGCAGGCTCTTTCAAGGTCTGCCTGCCGAGATGGACGTTTGGATGAGTCATGGCGATCACGTGACGGAGATTCCGGAAGGTTTTCATGTAACGGCGTTGACTGACGACGCACTAAACGCGATGGAGAACGAGAGTCGCGGGATCTATGGTGTGCAGTTTCATCCGGAGGTTGCCCATACGCCACTTGGCGCGCAGGTACTGCGTAATTTTCTGTTCTCGGTTTGCGGGTGTCGCGGCGACTGGTCACCGGAAGCTGTAATCGAGGAGCAGGTCGCTCGCATTCGCCAACAACTCGGAGACAGCGGACGAGTAGTCTCCGGATTGTCCGGCGGCGTGGATTCCACTGTCGCGGCAGCGTTGGTCCATCGCGCAGTGGGCGATCGCCAGACGTGCATCTTTGTCGATAACGGACTGTTGCGCGAAGGTGAGTTTGAATCGACGCTGGCTCTGTTGCGTCAGAGCATGAAGTTGAACATCGCCGGCGTTCGCGCCGGACATTTGTTCCTCGAAGCCTTGCGCGGGGTTACCGATCCGGAAGATAAGCGAAAGCGCATCGGCAAGGTTTTCATCGACGTGTTTGAAGAAGAAGCGCAACGGCTGGGCGATGTAGGCTACCTGGTCCAGGGAACTCTGTACCCGGACGTGATCGAGTCGGTGTCAGTGCGTGGTCCTTCGGCAGTGATTAAGAGCCATCACAACGTTGGCGGGCTGCCGGAAAAGATGAATCTCAAACTGATCGAGCCGCTGCGCGAACTGTTCAAAGACGAGGTGCGGTTGATCGGAAGAGAGCTCGGCGTACCGGAAGAGATTCTTGGTCGACATCCGTTTCCCGGTCCCGGTCTCGCGGTCCGTATTCTGGGCGACGTCACCGAAGACAAGATTCGTCTGGTCCAGGCCGCCGACCGGATCCTCGACGAGGAACTGCGTCGCGCCGAGTTATACAACTCAGTTTGGCAGGCGTTCCCGGTTTTGCTGCCCGTGTCGACTGTCGGCGTGATGGGTGATGAGCGAACCTACGAGCGCGTTGTTGCGATTCGCGCCGTCACCAGCGTTGACGGTATGACTGCTGACTGGGCGAGGTTGCCGCACGATTTACTGGCGCGAGTTTCGGCGCGAATGGTCTCTGAAATCCGTGGTGTTAATCGGGTCGTTTACGATATTAGTTCCAAGCCGCCTTCAACGATCGAGTGGGAGTAGTAGTGCGTTGAACTTTTTTCTTTGATCTCGGTGCTTGGTCGTTTTATCCGGACAAGACAAAGCTCGAAGCACAAAGCACAAAGTTCCAAAAAGGACGATATGCCGGACCGACAATTCGTACATCTTCATCTTCATACCGATTACAGTCTTCTTGACGGCGCCATTCAAATAAAACCCCTCTCCAATCGCCTTGAAGAATTGGGAATGCCCGCGTGTGCCATGACAGACCATGGAAACATGTTCGGTGCGATCTCTTTCTACAACGCGATGAAGAACAAGGGCGTAAAACCGATTATCGGTTGCGAGACTTACATCTCACGCGGCAGTCGCAGAGACAAAGCTGCGAGCGCCCCGGGTGAAAAAGCAAACTTTCATTTGATCTTGCTGGCCCAAAGTTACGAGGGCTATCAGAACCTCGTGCGTCTCACGTCAAAGGCTTACACCGAAGGCTTCTACTACAAACCGCGCATCGACAAAGAACTGCTCGCCGAACACAGTAAAGGGTTGATCGGTCTATCGGCGTGCATGTCAGGCGTGCCGTCGGCGATGCTCGCGCAGGACAAGTGTGAGGAAGCTGCAAAAGCAGCTCTCGAATTTGAAGAGATACTTGGCAAAGGGAACTACTTTCTCGAGATCCAGGAACACGGGCTCGAGCCTCAACAACGGATTCGAAAATCGCTGATCGAACTTTCCAAACGCACCGGCGTGCCGCTCGTCGCCACGAACGACGCGCATTACCTAATGCCTGACGACGCGCGCGCCCACGATGTGCTCCTTTGCATAGGATCAGGCAAGACAGTCAACGAAACTAATCGCCTTCGGTATGGAACTCCCAACTTCTATGTGCGCTCCGCGGAAGAAATGTGGCGCATTTTCGGCGACGAACTACCGGAGGTGCTCACGCGCACCGTCGCAATCGCGGAACGTTGCGAGTTGAAGCTGCCGACCGACGTCAACTACCTGCCGCAATATCCGATCCCGCAATCGGGAGAAGGACTGTCCGAAGACCAATACTTTGAGAAGGTCGTTCGGGAGGGTTTCGAACGGCGGCGCCAACAAGTCTGGGAGCCACTAGCCGCGCGCGGAGATCTGAAACAACCGCTCACGGATTATCAGACGCGACTGACCAGCGAGATCCAGATGATCAAGCAAATGGGGTTTCCGGGTTACTTCCTCATCGTCTGGGACTTTGTCCGTTACGCAAAAGAGCACTCGATCCCAGTCGGACCCGGACGAGGTTCCGCGGCGGGGTCGCTCGTCGCGTACTGCCTGGATATCACCGACGTCGACCCCCTGCAATACGACCTTCTGTTCGAGCGTTTCCTTAACCCTGGGCGCGTGTCTCTGCCTGACATCGATATCGACTTCTGTGTTCGCGGCCGCGGCGACGTCATTAACCACGTCGCTAATCTCTATGGTCGCGACTCAGTCTGTCAAATCATCACTTTTGGGACGCTCGCTTCGAAAGCCGCCATCAAGGATGTCGGTCGCGCGCTGGAAGTGCCCTATGCGGATGTTGAGCGCATCGCCAAGCTGATTCCGCCTCCGGTACGCGGCCGGAATGTCAGTATCACCCAGGCACTTGAACAAGTACCTGAGCTCCGAAAGGAGATTGAGACCAACCCGCAAGTTAAAGAAATACTTCAAATCGCGATGCGTCTCGAAGGCTGCGCACGCCACTCGTCGGTGCACGCCGCTGGTGTCGTCATTTCGCCGCTGCCGCTTCAGGAACTGATCCCGATTGCGGTGTCGGGGAAGTCAGAGCTCACGACGCAATATGTAATGTCGGACTTGGAAAAGACCGGCATGCTTAAGATGGATTTCTTAGCGCTTACCGCTTTAACTGTTATAAATGATTGCTTAATCAGCATTAAGCAGTCGCTTGGGCAAGAGATTAAGTGGCCGGACATAGAGCTTAACGATGCTAAAGCTTTAGCGGTTTTCGCTGAAGGGAGGACCGAGGCGGTCTTCCAGTTTGAGTCGTCGGGCATGCAGGAGATCTGCCGGAAGCTGAAGCCCAAGGGGCTCGAAGATCTCGCAGCGCTCAACGCGCTCTACCGCCCTGGTCCGCTGGATGGCGGCATGGTCGACGAGTTCATCCTTCGTCACCATGGCAAGAAGAGTGTTCGCTACATCACTCCGGAGATGAAGGAGATTCTCAACAACACCTACGGCATCATCGTTTATCAAGAGCAGATCATGCAGCTCGCGCAGAAGCTTGCGGGCTATACACTTAGCGAGGCCGATCTCATGCGCCGCGCGATGGGCAAGAAAAAGCGCGAGGAGATGGCCGTCCATGAAGAGAAGTTCATTTCGGGCGCCGTTGAGCGGGGCATCAAGCGCGAGAAGGCTGAGAAGATCTTTTCGCTGATGGCTCAGTTTTCCGACTACGGGTTCAATCGCAGCCACAGCGTCGCTTATGCCTATCTCGCCTTTCAAACCGCCTATTTAAAGGCGCACTATCCGGAGCATTTCTACGCGGCGGTGCTCTCTAACGAAGCCCAGGACGCCGCGAAGGTGTTTAAGTACTCGAAGGAGTTAAGGGCGCAGAGAGTGGCCCTGCTTCCGCCCGACGTGAACGAGAGCAATTCCGGTTTTACCCCTTTAAGCGGAGCAATCCGGTATGGTCTGACCGCGATTAAGGGACTGGGTCAGTCTACGGTTAAAGCTATTTGTGAGGCCCGCGAGGGAGGACCATTCCGGTCCTTCTTCGATTTCGCTGAACGGGTCGACTCTGCTACCTTGAACAAGCGAGTGTTCGAGAGTCTGATAAGCGCAGGCGCCTTTGACTCCTTGAAGGACGGCCGCCCGACCCATGATTGGCGTGGCGGCCTGCACAGTTCCATCGATGCGGCGCTGTCGCGGGCGCAACGCGCGAAAAGGGATCGCCTTCAGGGTCAGAACGGACTGTTTGGCTCGATGCCTGAAGAGGTTGACTACGCTAACGAGATCTCGCCAACGCTGAAGGGCTGGACACAGATGGAAATGTTGAACGCGGAGAAAGCGGCGCTTGGGTTTTACATCACCGGCCATCCACTCGAGCGCTACCTCGAGACGCTGCAGAGTTTGAAAGCGGTTCCGTCGTCGGAGCTGCCCAACGTGACGAGCGGAACTCGAGTCACCTGCGGAGGTATCATCGCCGACGTGCAATTGAGGACCACAAAGAAGGGCGACAAGTTTGCCTTGCTGCGATTGGAAGATGAGGCGGGTGGCACCAAATGCGTCTTATGGCCCGAGGTTTATCGCAAGCACTCGGCGCTGCTGCAAAACGATCTTCCGTCGGTGATAACGGGCCGGCTTGAACTCAGTGAAGACAATCCGCCGACGATAATCGTCGATCAGGTGCAAAGCATCGACGCGTCCGCGCGGCAGAACGAGTTCATGGTCCTGCGTCCGCCGCATGAGGAAGATATTTCATTGCTCTACGATTCCATTTTGAGCGTCTTGAGTACTAATCCTGGTGACACCGATGTTGCGATTGAGACCATAACCGACGATGGACTGGTCGTGCGCATCCAGGCCAACAACGCTTTGCGCGTGAAGCGCAGTAACGAACTGGAAGAGGCCTTGAAGAAGATCGGGTGTGTCATCAGCTTCGAAAAAGAGACACAGACGAGTAAGAGTCTAAGATGAGCTCCCCAGAGATGCGAAAGAAAGACAAAGAAGAAGCGCCTGCGAAACCGGTTGAAACGCGGACTGCGTTTGAACGAGTGCAGCTAGCGCGACATGCCGACCGGCCTTACACACTAGATTTGATCGAGCGGCTATTTGAGGATTTCGTCGAGCTCCACGGCGACAAGCGTTTCGCTGAAGACCCGGCGATCGTGTGCGGTCTTGCGCGTTTCCATGGTTTGCCGGTGGTGGTGGTGGGCCATCAGAAGGGACGCGACACGAAGCAGCGCAGCTATCGCAACTTCGGCATGTCGAAGCCCGAGGGTTACCGGAAGGCATTGCGCGTCATGAAGCTTGGCGAGAAGTTTGGTCGGCCGATCTTCACGTTCATCGATACGCCAGGTGCGTATCCCGGCATTGACGCCGAGGAACGTGGACAGGCGGAAGCAATCGCCTACAACTTGCGCGAAATGGCGAAGATTAAAGTTCCGATCATCGTTACTGTTATCGGCGAGGGGGGATCTGGCGGAGCATTGGCGATTGGTGTCGGCGATCAAGTGCTAATGCTGGAGAACTCGATCTATTCAGTGATTAGTCCGGAGGGTTGCGCGGCAATTCTCTGGAAAGACTCATCGAAAGCTGATCGCGCGGCCGAGGGCCTGCGCCTCACAGCGCAACATCTCCACGAAGCAGGACTCATCGACAAGATCATCCCCGAACCCGAAGGCGGCGCACACAACGACTACGATCAAACAGCACGCTATCTTGATTCGGCATTGAGCGAACGATTGGCAGAAGCGGTCAGTTGTTCACCAGAGGACAGACTAAGTCGCCGCTACAAAAAGCTCCGCGGCTTTGGTCGCTGGGGCACCAGCGAAACCGCAAATCCCTAAAAACCGTGGTTACTAAAACGGGATGTCGTCGTCGGACAAATCGCCCGGTGGTTCGGATGGACCGCCACCCGCGCTTGCTGATGCCGCGCGTTCCCCGACCTGCTCGTCGCCTCGACTGCCGATAAATTGCATATCAGTTGCCGTGACTTCCAGCGACTGCCGCGGTTTTCCATCACGATCGACGTACTCTTCCACCCGCAAGCGTCCTTCGATGTAAACCTGGCGACCCTTTTGCAGATACTGTGAGGCAGTTTCCGCCTGGCGGTTCCACAGCGTAACGCGGAACCACGTTGTGTGATCCTGCATCTCGCCGTTTCGATCTTTTCGCCGCTCATTCGTGGCCAGGCTGAAGGTACAAACCGGGGTACCTTGCGCCGTGTAACGCAACTCAGGATCACGACCCAGATTTCCCACGATAGTTATCTTATTAAAGGACATGAGGAACCTTTCTTTTCTTCGGGAGATTACTAACGGCGCGATACTACTAGCGCTGCAAAAACCGGTCAAGCGAGGCGTGGTTTTATAAGAGGGTTTTATGACATGCGCATGCATCGATCGATGAAAGTCTCGCTATCGCGTTTGGCAAATGATTTCTGGTAGACTGTCGGCATTGTTGCGATGGTTTTTCAACGAATGAAGCCGCGAGTCTACATCGAAACCTTCGGTTGCCAGATGAATGTTGCCGATTCCGAACGCGCGGCTACCGGTTTGCGCGCTTCCGGGTATGATCTCTGCAACTCAGCCGTCGATGCCGATGTAGTACTTCTGAACACATGTTCGGTGCGCGAAAAGGCTGAACAAAAGGTCTTCACTCGCATTGGTGAGATTCGCGCAGCGCAAGCAGGGAAGTCGCTCCCGCTCGTTGGCCTCATGGGATGCGTGGCCCAACTCGAAGGCGACTCGATCTTCGAACACGCTCCATCGGTCAACATGGTGATCGGCACGCGCGCAACCGATCGCATCTCTTCATTGATCGACCGCGCCCGCGCAGGTGAACGCAGAATCATCGATCTAAATGAGCGAGGCGAGAACGATGCGTGGGACGTTTCTCCGGTCGAACGACACTCGCCCCATGTCGCGTTCATTCCGATCATCGAAGGCTGCAATAAGTTTTGTTCGTTTTGCATTGTACCGTTCTCACGCGGCCGTGAGCGCAGCCGCCCCGCAAGCGAGATCGTCGCCGAAACAAAGAAGCTCCGGTCACTCGGCTACAAAGAGATTCACCTGATCGGCCAGAACGTCAACAGCTACCGCCCGCGCGTCGAAGACGGTCTCGAAGGCTTCCACGGCGCTACTCTTTTCTGCCGTCTGCTGCGAGCAGTCGCTGCGACCGGAATGCCGCGCATCAAGTTCACCACATCCTTTCCGCGTGATTTCCATCCAGACATCGTTTCAGCCATCGAAGAGAACGCCAATCTTTGCGATTGGATCCATCTTCCGGTGCAGTCGGGCAGCGATCGCATCCTGAAACTAATGCGCCGTGGACACAGGCGCGACGATTATATGGAACGGATTCAACGCATTAAGCGCTCCAGTCGTCGTTTGGCTTTGACTAGCGACATCATCGTCGGTTTTCCCGGCGAGACTGACGACGACTTCCGACAAACGATCGAACTCGTTGAGGCTTGTGAATACGACAGCCTTTACATCTTCAAGTACTCTCGCCGCGCCGGCACACCCGCCGCGAACTTCGACGACAACGTATCGGAGAAAGAAAAGAAAGATAGATTTCTGGAACTCGAAAAGGTTCAGCGACGAACTCAGGACCAGATTTATCGTTCATACGCTGGACGAACGTTGAGTGTGTTGGCGGAAAAACAGAGTTCGCGATCTGAAAGCGATCTCTCCGGACATTCCACCTGCCACAAGGTCGTAAATTTCGCCGGCGACCGGAGTTTGGAAGGTGAAATTGTGGATGTGTTGGTGACTGGAGCAAAAACCAATAGTCTTTACGGGCAATTGGTCGATCGGGCAGCAGTAGTGTAAGGGGTACGTATGGAAATCGAAGTAAAGATCCGAGCGTTGATGATGGATCCCAACAGCGGAACTCCGATTATCATTCTCAAAGATGTGCAGAGCGACACGATGCTGCCGATCTGGGTGGGTGCTTACGAAGCAAATGCCATAGCTTTAGAGATCGAGAAGATTGCGCCGCCGCGGCCAATGACTCATGATCTGTTGCGAAACTTGATCGTTCAGCTCGGCGTCCAGGTAGAACGAGTGGTAGTGACGAGTCTGCGTGACAACACCTTTTTTGCCGTGATCGAGATGCGCAACAGTGAAGGGAACCGCATGGTGCTTGATTCGCGACCGTCAGACGCCATCGCCCTGGCTTTGCGCGCCGACTGCCCGATCTATGTCGACATGGAAGTAATCAAAGCCTCGCGCAATACAATACCTACGGAAGATGCTGAAGAAAGTGAGATGACCTCAACTGAAGAGGAATGGCCTGACGTCATCGGCGAAGCCGGCGACCTGCCGATGTAGTTGGTCGAATGTAGTTTAATGGACCACTGGAGCCTGAGATTGCCACTGTGCAGCGAATGGTAATCGCCATCGCCAATCAAAAAGGTGGGGTAGGGAAGACTACTACCGCCATCAATTTGGCCGCCGCTTTTGCCCGCAAGGGAAAACGCGTCCTACTTCTCGACCTCGATCCTCAAGCAAATAGTTCAATATCGTTTCTCGATCCCGTTAAGGTCGAGCGGTCTGTCTACGAGCTGATGACGGACGGCCTGGCGCCGGTCGAAGATTCGGTTTACGCGACGCCGGTGAAAAACCTCGACGTCGTTCCTGCGCGCATCAATCTGGCCAAGCTGGAGTCGAAACTCGTCGGCGATTTCGACGCGCCGTTTCGCCTCAAAGATCGGCTCGAGCCGTTTAAACAACATTATGATGTAATCGTGATCGACACGCCGCCGACATTGGGGCTGATCACAGTCAACGCGCTCGTCGCCGCTTCGCACGTGTTGATTCCGATTCAATCGTCGTACTTCGCGCTGGAAGGAACCGACGACCTGTTGGAAACGATCGAGAAGGTCAAAGCAAGACCTAATCCTAATCTGGAACTGCTAGGCGTGCTCGTCACGTTACATGACAAACGAACGACGCTGGCGCGCGAGGTCCACGAACAGATCCGCAACGTGTTTGGTCCAAAGTTGTTCGAGACAGTGATCACGAAGAGCGTCAGACTCGAAGAGTCGCCTGCGTACAAGGAGTCGATCTTTAGTTTTGCGCCCAATTCGTCCGGAGCAATTGAGTATGGAAAACTTTGTGAAGAGGTAATCAGCCGTGTCTAAAAGGGGACTCCCGACAGGACTGCAAATGCGCCACGATGCGCATTACGTCGAAGAACTTTCACAGCACCGGCCGGCGCAGATCGGCAGGATGATTCCTGTGGATAAGTTGGATCCGAACCCCGAGCAGCCGCGCACTGAGTTTGGCGACTTAACGGAGTTGACGGCGTCGATCGCTGAGAAGGGCGTACTTGAACCGTTGCTCGTCAAACCAAATCGACTGACGGGACGATGGATGATTATCGCCGGCGAGCGTCGCTGGCGGTCGGCGCAGCGAGCCGGGCTGAAGGAAGTGCCGTGCGTCGAGATGGAGGTCGACGCGGGTACGGTGGCGGAGATTGCGCTCATAGAGAACATGCAGCGCAAGGATCTAACCGTTTGGGAAGAGGCGGACGGATTACTGGCCTTGTGCGAGAAGTTTGGTTACACGCACGACGACGTGGCGCGCAAAGTTGGTAAGAGCAGGAGCACCGTAACCGAGGCACTGGCGATCGCGAAGATTCCTGACGACGTACGCGAGGTCTGTCGGGCGGCTGAGATCAACGCAAAATCGTCGTTGCTTCAGATCGTTCGCCAGCCCGACGATGAGTCGATGCGGCGGTTTGCGAAGCAGATGGCATCGCAGGGTTTGAAGCGCAATGAGGCGAGGGAAGTCCGCCGACAGGAAATGGGACCACGGATAGTTTCAGAGACGAAACCTTACACGTTCAAATATGCTTCTCCCGAAGGGGATTTTAATGTCGAGGTTCGTTTTAAGGCGACGCAAGTCGGTGATGCGGAAGTAGCGTTGATTCTGCGAGCCGTCGCGGACGAGATCGACGACGAACCCGCGCAGATTTAGAGCTTTGTACTTGGAGCGTGGGAGCTTTGTGCTTTGTACTTGGTGCTTTGTACTTCGTCCAAGATTCGCGATAACAGCAAAAACAACAAGTAAAAAGAACCAAGCACTCGATACGTTATTTCGAAGCGAGACCCTTCTTCTTCTCAGCCGCCGCACGCTTCTGCAACGTCTTGGCCCAACGTTCAAATGTTGGCTGTAACGGCTTAAATAACCGTGCGCGGAAGCTGTGCTTCCTTTCATTCCATTGCTTCAACTGCTTCTCGGTGTACATGCGAATGGCCGGCTCGAGCTGTGTCTTCTTCAGCGAGTGACGCAGTGTCAAATGGTAATGTTGGCCGACGAGCGAGAACACCAGCGCCACCAGGTTGCTCTTGAACGAAAGCCGCGGGACGATTCGTTTGTGAAACGGTTTATTGGCCGGCAATAGGACATTGACGGCGATCTCGAACCAGGGTCCTTTCGGTCCCTGCCGTGGATGGTAAAGTCCGGGTAGTTCGGTCGTCTGGAACGGACCTTTGATGCGCGGGTCGGTGATGTACGGCACCAGCCTGATGCGCTCGATTCCGCGCGTGTGTTCCCGCGGCAGACTGTCGAATGCCTCTTCGATCTGTTCTACCGCGCCTTTCGGCAGTTTCCCCTCGTACTGGTTCTCAATGCGTATCGCCACAATTATCGTTTCCTGTGAATGATGGAATAGGTTGTGTGCTCAGAAGTGAGCCACTTTAACATTTCCTAGATCTGCGTTCAAAAACGCATCGACAGTGGCAATAACGGGTTCCTCTTAGATTCGAATGGCGAGATTCACGAAGCGCGGCCGCCGTCGGCTTTTCAATCGAAGGATCGGACGAAGGATCGGAATGCCTGGCGAAGAGCTCGACAGCACCAAGCCAATGCGGTGAGGTGAAAACGGTCGCCCTTGGCGAATCCCGTCTCTCGCAGCAGAAGAAAGAGAACTCATACTACTGCCAACAGCAATCTGTGCGACTACAGCATCTGTGCGACTAACGTGGAATTGCCCGGCTCTATC
>Ga0209486_10000016_pt1 | contig 87878 bp, 76 predicted proteins | sample NCCompost_FD_187518 | JGI IMG/M metagenome (GOLD analysis project Ga0209486, IMG submission 187518) | Agricultural soil microbial communities from Utah to study Nitrogen management - NC Compost (SPAdes) (version 2) | ecosystem: Environmental > Terrestrial > Soil > Agricultural land | place...
AAGCTTCGCGGTCTCTTCGTGAGCAGCGACGGGAACGTTGCCGAGATGCGCCTTCAACGGGTTCACACCCGCGACGTGATCCGGATGATGATGCGTCAGGATGATCTCGCGTACCTGTCTCCCCGCTGCAATCATCTCGTCAACGCACTCCGCCAAAGCCTGCTGTTCCTCTTCGTACGGCGATCCCGGATCCACGATCAGCAACTCGTTTGTCGTATGGACCAGGTAGCAGCAGGTGTGAGTTGCGGGTGGTCGCGTCGGCGTACGAACGGGAAAGCAAAGGTAATTAGGTCGAAACGTGATCTGCCGCGCAACTTCACCGTGCGCATGACGAAGCGAAAGAAAACGCTCGACAAGATCCGGAGTCATGCCCGCACCGAGCATTCTCAGCGCATGAAGCGTCGGCGGGACGGCTACCACTTCATCTCGCAGCCAGCGCGCGTAAGCATCCCGCGCAGGCAACCACTCACCACCGGCGAGCTCCCCGGCGATCACGTGCGGCTCCTGTTTTGGCGGGCAGTTGACTAAGAAAAACCAGGTGTCAAAACGGCGAGCGTTGAACGGCGGCGTAACCCAGCGGCCGACGTATGTGAAATCGTTCGCGTCGAGGTGCAGGTTGTAGTGGTCCAACAACGCAGGCCAGGACATGCGCCCTGATTCCAAATCGTCGAGCAGCGATACTCGTTGTCCCTTCGTCAGCGTTTCACCACCGCGCGCGGCAAGCACGCCAAGCTCTTCGAACAGCTCGCGCGCCGCGCCGCTGATCATCGCGGACGTTTCCGGGTTCGGCGCGTTTCGCACTTCAACCGACGCGTCGTCGCTGTCGATCTGTCCGCCGGGAAACGCATGAAAGCCGCCGAGAAACGCGAGCTTGTCGCTGCGTTTGACCCAGAACACTTCGGGATTGTTCGGATCGGTGTCTTGCCGGATGAGAATTACCGCGGCCGCGTCCTTCGGAGCGGTGGTCGTTGGTGATCGTTCCATTTACTTAACTCACGACCACCGGAATCTTTCGCCATCACCTGGGCCCCACGGCACGCCGCGCATGTGATAGCCACCTTCTTCCCAGAAGCCCGCTTGATCGTGTTCGAGAAAGCGAACGCCTTTGACCCACTTGGCTGACTTCCACGCGTAAAGTTGCGGAACGATCAAGCGCACAGGACCGCCATGTTCGGGTGGAATCGGCTGACCGTCGTGTGCCCACGCGAACAGTGAATCTTCTTTCAGGAAATACTCGATTGGCAGGTTGGTGGTCCAACCGTGGTCGTAAGCGAGGGCCAGAACAAACTTCGCTTCCGGCTTAACACCCGCGAGTCGTGCGATTTCGCGTGTCGAAACTCCGCTCCAGACGTTATCCAGCCTGGACCAGCGCGTGACGCAATGAAAGTCAGCGTAAACACGCACCGCCGGCAGTTGCATAAACTCGTCGAGCGACCATGTCAGCGAGTTCTCCACTAGACCTTCGACTTCAAATGCCCACGTTGCTAGATCGATTTGCGGCGTGCCGTGCGCGTCGAGCACGGGCCACTTTTTTGTTCGCGACTGTCCCGGCGGGATACGCTTCTCGCGCCGTGTGTCAGGACTGATGATGACGTCCGGATCTTCGATCGCGTCCGCGGGACGTGGATCCGTCGTTTGATACTTCGGATCATTAAATAAGCCGTCGAGAAAACTCATATTGGTTCTTTGTCAGTAGTCAGTTGTCCGTGGTTCGTGGTTCGTGGTCCGTGATTCTCGCAAGTGACTACGGACCACTGACAACTGACTAAGTTTTTCGTTTCGTTTGCTTCTCGGCAAGTGCGATCAATTCGTCCGGCATCCACTTGCCAACACCCTTCGCAGTCGCGTCCTCAATGCCGACGTTTCTGTTGTGCCACTCGTCGCGGTCGCCTTCCGGTCCTCGCGCGCGCTCGTAGTTTTCCGTTTGTTCGAGGCTCAACAGAATCCCGCCGACGATCTCTTTCCAGTCGTTAAACTGGATCCCGCGACGCACGATCGGCAAACCCGCTGTCCAATCTTCTTCCGGCGCGCGGTCGTCCTGCTCCGGTATCGTCAGGGTATGCAACGACGGCATTGGACCACCGGAAAACTCTTTCACCAGTTGTTCACCCACTTGTTTGTACGACCAGTCGGAATGCTCCCGGCGCACAGCCTGGGCGCGGCGAAAGATGTCCGACACGGAAGTTTGCTGACTCATCACTAACTACCTTTCTTCCACGCTACCAACACAACGATCATCAACGTGATTGTAATCGCTGCCGACAATAGACAGAACTGGCAAAAGGCCCGGAGGACGAAGGCCTGCAAATAGAACAGCCACAGACTCACGAGAACCATGATCGCCACGAGCGGCCGCAGCAGGACTCCGGCGATGCGATAACCAAAAGCCGCCAGTGTCGCCAAACTGAAAGCGCTGAAATAAGCAGCGGCGCCGACGGCCGCCAGCGGGATACCGGAAACCACTGCGTACGAACTGGTGAGCACTTCCTCACAACCGGAAGTTACCGAGCACGGCACGCTTTGCCCGGCGAGATGCTGAACTGTGAGGTATACAGCGTCGGTGAGACCTACGAGCGACAGCACCGCTGCCGCAACGTACATCGCGATTGCCGATTGCCGATTGCCGATTGCCAATTTTCTACAAAACCTTCTTTGCGCCTTTGCGCCTTTGCGGGAAATAAGTTCGGAGCCGGTGAGCGTGTTGGTGCGAAGATCTATCTCCCGCAAAGGCGCAAAGGCGCAAAGGAAAGGCCCTTATGAAACCAGGTTCCGACACTACGTCTCTTTCAATCGGCAATTGGCAATCACTTTTGCGTTCCCGCAGCGCGCAGTTCGTTATCAATCAAAACTCGCAGGGTGTCGGCGGGCAACGACTGAAACGGCACTTCACGACCGTTCAAGAACACAGTAGGCGTGCTATTCACACCCATGGACCGCGCGCGTTTACCGTCGAGAAAGATTCGCTGCTCAACGCGATCGCTCGTCACGTCGCGTTTGTAACGTTCGACATCGAGACCGATCTGTTTCGCATAACCCTCGAAGGCCGGCCGCACATCAAACTGCGTTTTCCACTGGTTCTGATTCTCGAATATCAACGCGTGCATTTCCCAAAACTTACCCTGCATGCCGGCAGCTTCAGCAGCCGACGCCGCAGGTATCGCGTGATCGTGATTGGCCAGCGGATACTCGCGGAAAGTGACGTGCAACTTATCGCCAAACTCTTCCTTCATCTGCTTCAGTATCGGATGAAACAACGCACATGGCGGGCACTCAAAATCGCCAAACTCCTCGATCTTCACGGGAGCATCCGCTGGTCCAAGTGTATGCGGTGGCTCTGCCCCTGGAACGCCAGTCTTGACCGGCCCTAAGGTTGGCGACGGTTTTGGAGCGTTCGCGTTGGCCTGCGATTGATTTGTGTTTTCGTTCGACGCGGATTTTGTTTGCGTCATGTAAACGACGCTGCCAATGGCGCCGCCAAGCACGACGAGGATGATGATGAAGGGTAGTAGTCGTTTCATGTGTTAAGCAGAGGGTCAAACTGCGGCTGCGAGAGTTGCCGCAAGAGACCGGAAGATATCGCGTCCATCGCTCGATCCGAGTAGATCTTCACAGGCGCGTTCCGGATGCGGCATCAAACCCAGCACGTTGCGTTCACGATTACAGATGCCGGCAATGTTATCGCGTGAACCGTTCGGATTGGCCGCTTCGGTGATCGCGCCATTCGGATCGCAGTAGCGAAACACGATGCGATCCCCCCGCTTGAGTTCGTCCAGCGTCTGATCGTCGCAAACGTAGTTGCCTTCCGCATGCGCGATCGGAATACGGAGCACTGAACCTGCGGAAATCTCATTTGTGAAAGGGCTGTCAGGCGTTTCGACGCGAACGTAAATGTGATCGCAGATGAAATGCAGGTCGCGATTGCGAATCAGCGCGCCCGGCAAAAGGCCCGCCTCGCAAAGAATCTGAAAACCGTTACAGATCCCAAGCACGAACCGTCCGCTTTCGGCAAACTTCTTCACCGAATTCATCACGGGCGAAAAACGCGCGAGTGCGCCGGCGCGAAGATAATCGCCGTAGGAAAACCCTCCGGGAATGATGACGGCGTCGTAGGTGCTGAGATCCGTCTCCCGATGCCAGATGAAATCGACCGGCTGTCCGACGTGCTTTGAGATCACGTGATACGCATCGTGATCGCAATTCGAACCAGGAAAAACAATAACGCCAAACTTCACGCTTCTATCTCCACGCGGTAGTCTTCGATAATCGGATTTGACAGCACTTCGCGAGCCATCTTTTCAACCGATTCGCGAGCCTGCTGGTTGTCGACCGCCGGATCGAGCGCAATCTCGAAGTATTTGCCCTGGCGGACGTCCGAAATTCCCGTAAATCCGAGCAGTTCGACCGAGTGTTGGATGGCTTTACCCTGCGGATCGAGCACGCCGGATTTCAGGTTTACATACACTTTTGCTTTCATGATTGGCCCGTTCGGAAAATCAACAAACATTGCTTAAAAAACAGTTGATAGACTAATATCTCCCGCCTGTGGCTCGCCCAGCTTCCTTTAGGAGAAACTTATAATGCAAAACCCGCCGCCCGTCCAAACGAGCAACACGCCACCCGTCCAAGTGGCCAAATCGAGTACCGGGCTTGACGAGAATATCGCGGCATTGTTGTCGTATATCGTTCACTTTGTTTCCGGACTGATCTTCTTTTTCATCGAAAAAGACAGCAGGCTGGTGCGGTTTCATGCCATGCAGGCGATTATCCTGGGTGCCCTCTTTTTCATCGGCGGCATGGTTCTGATGTTCGTCTGGTTCTTTATCACGATCATTGCCAGTCAGATCAGCGGCCTGTTGGGTTCGTTGGTGAGCCTTGTCGTCGGCCTGATCATGTTCGTTTTCTTCGTCGCCATTGCTGTAGGGTGGATAGTGGGCATGGTCAAAGCATTTCAAGGCCAATACTTCAAACTGCCGGTAATCGGTAACTTTGCCGAGAAGTTTTCGGCGAAATAGGTTTACTTAAAAACACGTTCAAAGATCGAATCGATGTTGCGCAGGTAGTGGTCTAACGAAAAGGTTCGATCGATCTCGTCAGCGGACAGTTGCGACTTGATGTCCTCATCACTCTTGACGAGTGTCTGAAAGTCGCGATCCTCATCCCAAACTCTCATTGCATTTCGCTGCACCCAATCGTACGCCGTTTCGCGCGAGACACCTTTGTTAGTAAGCGCGAGTAAAAGCTGGCCACTAAAAATCAAACCCTTCGTTGCTTTGAGGTTTTCCAGCATGCGCTCGGGATAAACGACGAGTCCCTCGATTAAGCCGATCGTCTTTTGCAGCATGTAATCCAGAGCGATGCTCGAATCCGGCAGGACGACGCGTTCGGCCGACGAATGCGAGATGTCGCGTTCATGCCAGAGTGCGACGTTTTCGAGTCCAACAATACTGTTTGCGCGTACAACTCGCGCCATGCCGCAGATGCGCTCGGAAATGATCGGATTGCGTTTGTGAGGCATCGCGCTCGATCCTTTTTGGCCCTTTGTGAATTTTTCCTGCGCCTCGCGCACTTCGGTCCGTTGCCAGTGACGAACGTTCAGCGCCATCTTCTCAAGCGTTGAAGCAATGATCGCGAGAGTCGTCAGGTACTCCGCATAAACATCTCGCTGAATCACCTGCGTCGAAACGGGCGCTGCTTTCAGACCGAGTCGGGCGCAAACGCTCTCTTCGACAGATGGATCGAGATGCGCAAACGCGCCGACGGCGCCGCTGATCTTGCCGACCGCAACCGCGTCTTTCGCTCGCAACAGCCGTTCGCGATTGCGGCGCATCTCGTCGAACCACAGCGCGAAGGTCAAGCCAAAGGAGGTCGGTTCGGCGTGAATGCCGTGCGTGCGTCCGACCTGCGGTGTGTTCTTGAACTCGACGGCGCGCCGTTTCAGCGCCTCCATCAACTTGTCTACCTTCGGCAGCAGAATGTCTGACGCATCTCGCAGCAGCAAAGCGTTGGCAGTGTCGACGACGTCAGACGACGTCAAACCGTAGTGAACAAGCCGCGACGCTTCACCAATCGACTCGGCGAGGTTGGTCGTAAACGCGATGACGTCGTGATTCGTCGTCTTCTCGATCTCGTTGATGCGTTCGACTGAAAACTTAGCGCGCGTTTTGATCTGTTCGAGCGCGTCGCGCGGGATGATGCCGTTGTCGGCGTGGACTTCGCAGACGGCAATCTCCACGTCGAGCCATTTCTGAAACTTGTTTTGCTCGGACCAGAGCGCGCCCATTTCGGGCAGTGTGTAGCGATCAATCATTGGGCGATCATTTTAGATTCGTGGAATTTACCAGGTAGCGAGCCAGCCGCCACTGGCCATTTTCTTCGGTCAGTGTAAAAGTCTCCATCCCCGACCCGCGTTCAAATCGTGTTTCGTAACGCAGTATATAAATATGTCCCTTTAACGGCCCGCCGGAGTTCTGTTGCTCAGTTGCTGAGTGAAGCGAACGGTTTTCGACTTTGCCTAGTTTCGATCGCAAAGTCTTGAAAACTTCGTTTGATTGATCGAGTGTGGCGTCTCGTTTCCACAGATCCGCTGAATCCGAATAGATCTGATCGTAGCGTTCCTGATCGATGTTGCTGCCGATGCTTGTGACCACATCCTCGACCTCGGCCGGCACTCGTTTGCCTTGATTCGCGATGCCGCAGGCGCATGCCATCGCCGCAAGCAGCAAACAAATCAGATGCGTCCGCCTGCTCATACCTCGATCCAGGGTGTGGGTTCCTTGGGATAGGAAAGACTGATTTCAGTCGAGCCGCAGCTGTAAAAGAGCGGCGCCTTTTCCTGTAACGCGACTTCGGCGTTGATTTTCGCCAGGTACGGGTTATTTGCCCGCTGTGAAAGATGGGCCAGAACGATGTACTTCGCACAACCGTCAAAGCCGTGCTTGATCCAATCGGCGAGGTCTTCATTCGACAAATGACCTAGACGCGAGAGGATGCGCTGCTTCAGTTCCCATGGGTACGCGTCGCACGCCTTCAACATGTCTCGGCTGTGATTCGACTCGATCACGATCGCGGCGCAGCCACGCAGACGTTCACTTACGAGGGTCGTGATGTGACCGAAGTCCATCACGGTGGCGATTTTCACGCCGTGATGTGTCGCTGTGAAGCCGAAATTATCGACGGCGTCGTGCGGGAGAGTAAAAGGATGGAAGTCGATCTCGCCGATGCGAAAGTCTTTGCTCGACTCGATCTGCTCGACGCGATCGCGCAACGCGTCCGCGCGGCGTCGCGGTTCGTCATTCGTGACGTTAAGGCGTTCGCTGACGTACGCGTCGAGTGTCTGAGCTGAAATGTAGACGGGACAATCAACCGAGCCTAATAACACGCGAAGACCGCCTGCGTGATCGCCATGTTCGTGAGTGACAAGCACGCCATCGAGCCGTTGCACGTCCTCTCCGACCATCGCCAGGCGGCGCATGATCTCCTTCGCGCTCAGGCCGGCGTCGACCAGCACGCGAGTATTGGCTGCAACGATCAAAACTGCGTTACCAGTTGATCCGCTGCCGAGAACGGTAAGCTTCATAGTAATTGACCGGTTCGAAGAACAGACAACTATAACAAAGCTTTCAGATCTTTTGTCGTGTTTCTTGTTTTCGCTTCGAGGTCAAATGGCGAGACGTGAGCGATCGACTTTGAACCCGTTGAGGTTTCCGAGTGCGCCGAGCGCGACGGTTTCGGAGTTGAAGTAAGTGCGCGCGATCTCCTGAAGTTGATCGAGCGTGATGTTGCGGACCTTTTCGATCACTTCGTCGGGCGAGATACGACGTCCGTGAATGATCTCCTGTCGCGCTAACGTGCTGGCCCGTGCACTCGACGATTCGAGTGACAACAGGATCGACGAGATAGCCTGGTCCTTCGCGATCCGAAGCTCTTCCAGCGAAACCGGTTCACGAACAACCTTGCGCAACTCTTTCAACGAGAGTTCCAACACTTCGTCGAGCTGTTCGGGCGACGTGCCCGCGTAAATATTAAAAACACCGACGTCGGAAAACGCGCTGCCCGCGGCGCCGACTGAATATGCGAGTCCACGTTCCTCGCGAACTTCCTGCCACAGACGACTTGATGTACCGCCACCGATTACCGACGCCAGCAAACTGGCGGCGTAACGATCTTCGTTGAGCGCATCCGGCCAGGGCGTAGCGATCACTAGGTGCGCTTGTTCGAGTTCGCCCTTTTGTTCGATCAGAATTGGCGCCGCAGGGCGCGGACGCGAGCCGTCGATTGGATAAGGCCGAACACCGGCGCCACTCTCGCAGCCGTCAAACGCGACACCCACGAGCTCAACCAAACGAGCATGGTCGACGTTACCGGCCGCCGCGACGACTAGATTGTTGTAGGAAAACTCGCGTGCGTGAAATGCGAGGGTCAGTTTGTGATCGAACGTCGGCACAGTCTCTTTCGTGCCTTCGATCGGGCGTCCCAACGGTTGATTCGGGAAATAGGCGGCGTTGAAGAGTTCGCCCAAAAGCTCGTCGGGCGTGTCTTCCACCATTTTCATCTCTTCGAGAATGACTTTTTGCTCACGATCGAGGTCTTCCTGCTCAAAACGCGGGTGGGCGACAAGGTCCGCCAGCAAATCGATGGCTTGCGGCAGGGCGACGTCCGCAACCTTCGTCGTGAAACCCGTCATCTCATGGGTTGTATAGGCGTCAAGATGTCCCCCCAGCTGGTCGGTTTCGACCGCGATATCACGAGCCGTGCGTCGCCGGGTGCCTTTAAACACAGCGTGTTCGATAAAGTGACAGATCCCGTTGAGTTCCGCCGTTTCGTGGCGGGAACCGCGGCGAACCCAGATCCCGGCGGTCACGGATCGAAGCCCGGGCATGTGTTCAGTCAGGACAACGATCCCGTTCGGGAGTTTGGTTGATTGCACTTCGTCGATCATCTGTTGGAAATCAAACAGGGCGTTAAGAGCTCCGTGGGTGAATGGGTGAGAAATCCTAGCACGACCGGGGCGGAAGCGGTAGCGAGCAAGGGCCGGCGTCTAAAATCAAGAAAAAACGCGGCAAAACGCCCATATTTACTTCATCTGTTACTTGACAGTACTCTGGCGGTGAACGACAATATTTCACCTGTTGTGCTCCCCATTCGCTTCCCAGGGACTCTGGTCGTCGCGGAGGTCTTAAACTCATGAAAAGAGCGTTGAGTCTTGGCTTGTCCTGGATCGCACTGGTGTCGATAACCGCCAGTCTTTCCCAGGCCGCCCCGCCGAGCAAATCACTCGGAACAATCACCGGCACCGTCAAAGACAACAAAGGAAATCCGCTCACTGGAGCACTGGTGTCGCTGTTGCGCGAGGGCGCGAAGCAGGTCAAGGAAGCACGCACCGACGACAAGGGAAACTTCATTGCCAGAGTCCTGCCGGGACGTTACGGAATCCGAGCGATCGCGACCGGGTTCAGCGAAGTCGTTTTCTCGTCAGTGGAAGTGAAGGCCTCTCAGGAACTGGTTTACAAGTTCAATCTCGAGCCTGTTGGTTACGGCAAGACCTTGCCCGAACGACGTCCGGATAAGGATGACGTCAAGTGGGTGCTGCGTTCAGGTCATGGCAGACGATCGATCTTCAATATCGACGATGTAGAGGATCCGACGATCATTGCCATCAACCAGGCAGAGGCCGCTGCACGAACCCGCGACGAGGCGGCCATGGAAAGCGCGCCTTCCGGTCCTGCTGACGCCACAACGCAGGATTCAAAGATCAGACCTCGTGGTGTTGTCGAAACTTACTTCGCCAGTAATGCATACGGCGCGTCGTACCACGGACTCAACTTCGCTATAGCCACTCCCGTTTCAGAAAACGTCGAACTAATCTTCTCCGGGCAAACCGGACTCGGTGATGCGCCGGAACGCGCTGAAGCAACCACACGCATTCGCATCAACGAGCGCCATCGCGTTGGTGTGACCGCTTCGGGCTTGCGTTTCGAAGCCCCTGTTTGGACCAGCCGCATCAACGACGCGCTGCGTGGTCAGGTTTCACTGCGTGCCGTTGATGAGTGGATCGTTCGCGACGGGATCGTGATCGTGATGGGTCTCGACTACTCGCGCTTCATCGGTGCAGGCGGCGCACAAGCGTTTACGCCGCGCTTCGGAGTTCAGTACGACGTCAACGCGCGCACGAGAGTAAAAGCTGCGTTCGCTTCCGGTGGAGATGAAGACGGTATTCAAAGCGTCGCGACGTTTGAAGGCGAACAGGTAGTTTTCCGCGACAACACAACTAATCCGGTCGCATTTATCGACGGACAGGCAGTGCTTGAACGCAGTCACCGGCTCGAGTTCGGAATCGAACGCGTGCTCGACAACAGTTCGAACGTAGAAGCGACAGCATTCTTCGATACGACAAGCGGACGCGGTGTCGGCTTGTTGAGCATGCCGGGAAGCGCTTTCTCCGGTCGTGCAAGCGACGCGTTTCTGCACGTAGCTAATCAGCATGGTTCGTCGCGCGGCATGCGCGTGGTTTACACGCGGCGTTTGAATCGTGTGTGGACCGCCTCGGCCGGTTACGCATTTGGACGCGGCCAGCGGTTAGCAGCGGCCGGTTTCTCCACGCCAGACGACCTGTTTGAGAGCGGTTTGTTCCAGACTGCGGCGCTACAACTCGGCGCGGGCTTTGACAGCGGAACTCAGGTGCGAACGGTGTTGCGTTTCTCTCCGGAAGCGACAGTGTTTGCGATTGATCCGTTCGCCGGCCGGCTGGGTGTTTACGATCCTTCGTTGAGCATTCAAGTGACGCAGGAGTTGCCAAGTTTCGGTCTGCCGGTGCGGGCAGAAGCGATTCTCGACGCGCGCAACCTGTTAGACGCGCAAACGAGTTCTGAGAACGGTGATGTGTTGACTTTTGTCGGAACTAATCGACGATCAGTGCGTGGCGGAATATCGGTCAGGTTTTAGCGACGCGCTAACAGCGCGCTCGATAAAGTGAGCGGTCCGCCAACTACTTCCTCCTTGTCACGCTCCCTTATCGAGTAACTCTAAACAGTCGGGCAAAAGGCCCACCACCTTCCAAATTCTCGGAAAATTCCGAAAAGTTGGATGGTTGGTTTAACTGAAATCCAGATCGAGCACACAAAACACTGGGTACGTACCTTGCTTTAAAAGGTCGGATCGGCCGATTCATAGAATCGGGTTAGAAAGTCGGAGAGTCAGTGAAGGGATCGGTACTCACAACTAAGACATGGTTCTTGCTTATCGGCGCAGCGCTATTGATCAGCGCCGGTGTGCTGAACTTCCGCCAGCGCGCCGAGAATAAAACGCCGCGTACGGACGGTGTCGTGTGGGTCGACACTGCCGAGGGAATCATCGCGAAGAGCGTCGAGCCAAACTCCGCCGCTGACCGGGCCCGGTTGTTACCAGGCGACCGGCTGATCGGTATCAGCTTCGATGGCATAAGCAAGCCCGATCAGATAGCGCGTGCGCGGGACGTGCAAATCTATCTCGAAGAGATCGCTGAGAACGGCCAGTTGCATTACCTGATTGAACGGCCTTCCTACGCGCCGGAAATCCGAGCCTACTGGGCTGACCTCGACAACATCGGCAGAATTCATAAGTGGACGCCACGCGTCCTGTACGTCAACCTGATCGGCGTTGTGTATCTGTTGGTCGGTTTCTTTGTGCTTTTCAAACAAGGTGGACGCGCGCCGTATGCTCTCCACTTTGCGACGTTCTGTTTGGCCGCTTTTGTTTTTCACTTCTACACGCCGGTCGGGGCTTACGACGATCTCGACCTCGCAGTAGGATTTCTCGACTCGGTTGCGTTCATTTTCTTCGCGCCGCTGTTTGTGCACTTCTGCGCGCTCTATCCGACGCGTCAACAACTGTCCCCAACGCGTCGGTGGCGCGCCGTGTTGTTTTACGTTCCGGCGTTGTTCCTGCTGATATTTACGATCGTCGTTTACCTGCGTGATGAGATGGCAAGGGCCGTTTCGGGACTCAAGAGCATTCCTGTCACGGAACCGATTCTCGGCGTTCTTTACTGGCTGATGGTGGCGCACTTTTCGATTGCGTTAATCGCCGGCGCAGCATTGTTGACCCGTACGCTTATCAACGCGAAGAGCACAGTTGTTCGCCAGCAAGTGAAATGGGTGATGTGGGGAACGGTGCTCGCCATCACGCCGTTCGTTTTCCTGTACAGCTTGTTCTACCTCGTCGGTGCGCAGACTGATCGCTGGCTGACCGACGTCGCGATACTGCCGCTGGCAATCATTCCGTTTGCTTTTGGCTACTCAGTTCTGCGTTATCGATTGATGGACGTCGAACTGGTGGTGCGTCGCGTTTTTGTTTACGCGTTGACGACGCTCGCGATCGCGTTGCTGATTGGCACCGTGGTCTACATGGGTGGACTTTACGCGTTCGGAACAGATCACCCATTTAATGCCGGTGAGATCACTTTGCGAGTCGTGTTAGCGGTGCTCGCGATGGCCGCTGTCGTGATGGTTGCTGCGCCGGTCAAACATTTTCTCCAGGAGCAGGTCGACCGAATTTTTTACGGCGAACGTTACGATCTCCGAAACAGCCTGCTTGATTTTGGACGCACGCTGTCGGCGACCACTGCGCTCGAGCCGTTGCTTGATTCGTTAGTCAGCCGGCTTCAGGAAGTGATGAATGTCGGGCGCGTGGCGATCTTTGTTGAAGACCGGAGTTCCAGATCTGGTTATACGGTCGCGCGAGCTGAAGGACTTACGGTTCCTGTATTCGTGCCACCTGACTTCCGCGAAATGATTCGTGTGAGATCGGCTGAAACAGGCGTCGTCCGGGCTGACGATCTGGACCTGATGCCGGACGCGGCCGGATCGATCAGACGATCGCTGCACTACTTCGTGCCGTGTGTTGTGCGCGGGCGCATGGTAGCTGTAATCGGTCTCGGACGCTCCGTTGACGGCGCGTTGCTTTCGTCGGAAGACGTCGAGATTTTGCGAACGGTGTCGGGCTATGTCGCCGTCGCTATCGAGAACAGCCTGCTTTACAAAGATCAGCAGGAGCGAGCCGCGGAGCTGAAGCTGCTGAAAGAATTCAACGAGTCGATTATCGAATCGATCAACGTCGGGCTGCTGGCGGTCAATCTCGACGGCTGCGTCACCCGTTTGAATTCGGCCCTCGAACACATCCTGGATCTGCGTCGCGACGCGGCGATCGGCAAGCGAGTCGAAGACCTGTTTTCTGAAGATTTCGCCGACACGCTGCGTCAGGTCCTGGGCCCGGACGGTTGGCAGTTGCGCGAGATTCGAAACATTTACAAACTTCATACCGCCACCCTCGCGAATCGATCGCTCGTCCTGAACATTGCACTCGCGCCCTTGCAGGATGCACAGGGACAGACTGGCGCGCTCGTTGTTGTTGAAGACGTGACAGCTAGAATCAGTCTCGAAGAACAATTGCAGCAGCGCGAGAAGCTGTCGTCGATCGGTCTGCTTGCCGCAGGTGTTGCGCACGAAGTGAACACTCCGCTCACGGGTGTTTCGTCGTACACGCAGATGCTGCTCGGCATGTTGAATGAAACCGATCCGAAGCACGCGTTGTTACAGAAAGTCCGCATGCAGGCCGAGCGCGCGACGAATATCGTCAATAACCTGCTCAACTTCTCGCGTACAGGCAGCGCGACCGAGTTTGCCGAAATCAACATCGCGCGCGTGCTCGACGATACGCTGCAGTTGCTTGAACCGCAGATGCGTCGCAGCCAGATCGAGATCGTTCGGTCCTACGACAAAGACGCGCCGGAAGCTTACGCCAACGCCGGCAAACTTCAACAGGTCTTTACCAACCTGCTCCTCAACGCGCGCGACGCTATTCCCGATGGCGGCCGCATTACGGTTTCGACCAGCACTGCTGAAGACGGATCGGTCGTCGTTGAGATCGCCGATACGGGTATCGGTATTGCGCCCGACAACGTCGCTAAGATTTACGATCCGTTCTACACGACGAAAGGCGTGGGCCGGGGCACCGGCCTTGGTCTGGCCGTTACGTACGGCATCGTCCAGGAACACGCTGGCCATATTACAGTCGACAGCATGCCCGGCCGCGGCTCCACCTTCCGCATCACGTTGCCAAGCGCCCGCCTCCGCGCGCGTCTCCAGGCCGTCGGCGATTAATTTAATTTTTAAAACTGGGTTTGAAGTTAGCCCGTCGCGTGGCTAAACTACGCGCGCGATTTCCATTTTGTTTATGCAAATGAAGAGCGAAAGAAAAAATTCGCGAAAAGGGTCGGTCCTCGTCGTCGACGACGAAGAGATCATGCGCGAGGTGCTCGAGACGCTTCTGACCCAGGAAGGTTATCGCGTCGATCTCGGGAAAACAGGCGAGGAAGGGCTCGAAGCGTATGGCCGGCGGGCTTTCGACGTCGTGCTGCTTGACGTGTCGATGCCGGGCATCGGCGGCCTGCGCGCGCTTGAAGAGTTTTTGAAGATGGATCCCGAAGCCGTGATCGTGATGATCACTGCTTACGCGACGTTTGATACGGCAATCGCCGCGTGGGAACGTGGTGCGTTCGGCTGTATTCGAAAGCCGTTTCAAAACGAACAGATCACCGCCACGATTCAGGCGGGAATAAAACGACGTCGCAAGGAAGAAGAACGACGGACGTTGCGACGCGCGATGAGTAAGGCGGTCGATCGCGGCGAGATCATTGGCCGGTCCGACGTGATGCAGGAAGTTTTTCGTCTTGTCGAACAGGTCGCGCCTGCGCGATCGACAGTTTTGATTACCGGCGAGAGTGGCACCGGTAAGGAGTTGATTGCGAAAGCGATTCACGAGGCGAGCACGCGCGCGGGACGTCCGTTTGTAACGGTCAACAGTTCAAACATTCCGTCGGAATTGTTGGAGTCGGAATTGTTTGGTCATACGCGCGGTGCCTTTACAGGTGCAGTCGCTGCGAAGAAAGGTCTGTTTGAAGTTGCTGACGGTGGTTCGATCTTTCTCGACGAGATCGGCGATATTCCGCCGGAAACGCAGGTCCGTTTGCTGCGTGTCATTCAGGAGCGCGAGTTCACGCCACTCGGGGATACGACGCCGCGCCGCGTTGACGTTCGTATCATTGCGGCAACGAACATCGATTTGAAGGAAGCAGTGCGGCAGGGAAGTTTTCGCGAAGATTTGTACTATCGTCTGGCGGTCGTCCCGATCGAACTGCCCCCTTTACGCGATCGACGCGAGGACATTTTGCCGCTCGCTCAGCATTTCATTCAGAAGTACAACGAGGAAAACGGCCGGATTGTGTCGGAGCAACTGGCGCCTGAAGTGCTGGCGATGCTCGAAGCATACTCGTGGCCGGGAAATGTGCGTGAGTTGGAAAACACGGTCGAGCGTGCTGTAGTTATTGCGCCTGGCGATGAGATCACGAAAGAATGTTTGCGCACTGAGATTAGCGATCCGAAGTCGGTTTCGGCAGGACATCATGACGGAGCAAGCACGATCGCCGTTGGCGACATCGGTCGCGGCATCAATTTTTACGAAGAAGTGCGTAGGTTTGAGATCGACTTGATCAGGCGTGCGCTCGAACAGACCGGCGGTCATCAATCACGTGCTGCGCGGCTGCTCGGAATGAACGCAACAACACTCAACTCAAAAATCAAGACATACAATATCAACCTGAGACCGTAAGCTATTCAGCGATGAAGCGACGCGAACTCGATGGCTGTCCCATAACCGGGGCGCTGCAAATACTCGGCGACAAGTGGACCATGCTCGTCGTGCGCGAGTTGGTGGCGGGCCCGAAGCGGACAATGGAGTTGCTCAACAGTCTGTTTCCGATCAGCAGTCGCACGCTCGTTGGACGGCTGCGTGACATGGAGCAGGACAACTTTGTCGAACGGACTGATTTTGGCGGAAATCCGCCGCACATTGAATACCGGTTAACAGAGCGCGGCCGGTTGTTGTTGCCGCTGCTCGAATCGTTGCGGCGACTCGGTTTGTCTCTGGGTTGTAATGATTGTGAGGATCGACGTGAGCGACTTGGTGTGTATTGTGAACCCTGTCCGCTCAATGACGACGAGATCCCGATCCCGCCGCCTGTCCATCGCCCCGCGACCCCGTCCCGCCGCGACAAAGACGATTCAATCGTTTTACTCTAATTAATCTTCCCCTACTACAACGCTAGGTTGGTTCGGAAACATGTGACCATCCGCCGTGATGACCGCTTTGTGATCGGGCGTGACGTGTTCGCCTTCCATCGTGACTTCCTCACCACTCGGCATTGCTACCGGCAGGTGATCGAGAAAGCGCTCCGCATCGATCGCCGACATACACCCGGTGCCGGCTGCGGTTACAGCCTGTCGATAAACGGAGTCCTGCACGTCGCCACAGGCAAAGACGCCGGGAATGTTCGTGGCAGTCGAATGGCCGGAAGTCTTGATGTACCCGATATCATCCATATCGAGCCAGCCTTTAAAAAGATCAGTGTTTGGTTTATGACCGATGGCGACGAACACGCCGGAACACGGGAACGTCCGCACCTCACCAGTTTGCAGGTTGCGCATGATCACTCCATTGACACCATCTTCCGGCGTCCCGACGATCTCCTGAACCGCCGTGTTCCATACAAACTCGATTTTCTCGTTATGAAACGCCTTGTCCTGCATGATCTTCGACGCGCGCAACTTGTCGCGACGATGAACAACGTAAACTTTCGCTGCGTAACGCGTCAGGAAAGTCGCTTCTTCCATCGCCGTATCACCGCCTCCAACCACGACGATTACCTTGTTTCGAAACGCGGGCAGTGGCCCATCGCAAGTGGCGCAAGCCGAAACCCCATTTCCACCAAAACCATCCGGAACCTTCGCCTCGCCGGGGATTCCAAGCCACTTTGCCGACGCCCCAGTCGCGATGATCAGCGTTTCCGTCGAGATCGTCGCCCCTTCCGTGTAAAGCTGAAACGGACGCTCGCTCAGATCGACTTCGGTGATCCACGTCTGCATAAACTCGGTTCCAAAGCGTTCAGCCTGACGCCGAAACTCCTCCATCAGCTCGGGACCTTCAATGCCTTTCGCAAACCCTGGATAGTTTTCGACGTCGGTGGTGATCATCAACTGGCCGCCGGGCGTCGTCTGCTTTTCAGCGTCTGCTGGAGCGTCGATGAGTAACGGTTGCAGGCTCGCGCGCGCCGCGTAAATCGCTGCCGTGAGGCCGGCTGGACCGGATCCGATGATCACGACATCCTTCTTTATTGTTTGGTTATCCATAAGGGTGCTTTAAATCCGTGGTTTTCAAACGGTCAGAGCGTATAGTATAACTACGGTCAATGAGGTAGTCGAACCTGATGGCTTCCATTGAAACCATTGCCGTGATCGGCGCCGGCACCATGGGCCACGGGATCGCTCAGGTTGCTGCTTTTAATGGGTTTGCGGTCTTGCTCAGCGACTTGGACCGCGATGCTCTAGCGCGAGGCGTAAAGTCGATCGGGAAGAACCTTGCCAAGGGGATTTCGCTCGGCAAACTGACCGAAGTCGATCGCGACCGCACTTTGCAGCAAATTCGCGACACTACAACGCTCGAAGAATGTGCCAAAGCCGATCTGATCATTGAGGCCGCGCCGGAGAAGCTGGATCTTAAACAAGAGATCCTGCGGCAACTCGAATCGTTCTCGGATCGCGCGTTTATTTTTGCCAGTAATACTTCGTCGCTGTCGATCAGCGAGATCGCGCGATCTGCAAAACGTCCCGAAGCAGTTGTTGGCATGCACTTTTTCAACCCGGTCCACATTATGCGACTGGTTGAGATCGTAGTTGGAGAAAAGAGCAGCGAGGAAACGGTTGAAACCGTCACCGCCGTCGGCAGGCGGATGCGAAAAGAGCCGATCGTTGTGAAGGACGTTCCTGGGTTCGCATCGAGCCGGTTGGGGGTGGCGCTTGGTCTCGAGGCGATGAGGATGGTCGAGCAGGGCGTCGCGAGTGCCCGCGATATTGATATCGCGATGGAACTTGGTTACAACCATCCGATGGGACCACTGAAGTTGACCGACCTCGTCGGTCTCGATGTGCGACTGAGCATTGCCGAGTACTTGCATCGCGAGCTGGGTTCCGAAACGTTTCGACCGCCGGAACTTTTGCGGCGGATGGTGAGCGAGGGAAAACTCGGAAAGAAAACCGGTCAGGGCTTTTACGATTGGAGTAAGGAGAACGAAGACATGCGCCGCGCGCAGTCTTCCTGAAATCCCCCAGTGTTGTCGAACATGAGCACGCCTTACAACAATGAAGAGCGACGATTCGCGCTGCGAATGTCGTTACGGTTACCGATTGTGGTGTCCGGACGCGCGGAAGATGGATCAGCCTGGAGCGAGCCTACCGAGACCGACGACATCTCGACTTCAGGCGCGCTGTTTCACCTGAACCAAAAGGTGAACCGTGGCGAGCGTTTGTATCTTCGCGCGCATCGACCGGATGGCGCGCCGATAGAAGTTACCGCAGTGGTAGTGCGAGTTGCGCCCGCGATTTACGGCACTGCGCGCGTTGGCGTGCAAATCGCTGAACCAACCGAAAACTGGTTGCGCCTGTTTGTTTCCTGGGTTGCAGACGAACAACCTGCGGCCGATCCGGCCCTCGATCCAGGGGCCTCGTCAGAATAATCTCTCCGCAAAATCCATAAGTTTTCGCAGTGTGGCCCACTGTCGTGTGGTTGCGGTAACGCCGAGTTCTTTCTCGACGAAGTTGTTCGGAAATCCAAACCAACCCGTCTTCTTGCGACGAGCGACGACAAACGCCGCGCGATCTTTCACGGCGATCAACTCGAGGTTTTCAGTTGTAGATTTTAATGGGAGCTTCGGTTTGTGCGCCGGTTTGTCAGCAAGAAAAACGACGCACAACATCACATCGCCTTGCTCAATTCCCTCGAAAGGGTTTCGCTTTGCTATCCTCGCGAGTTCATCCAGGGAAAAAATAATTGCTTTTAAATCCGTCTCAAAGGATTTCGATAGAAGTTTCTCGACTTTGGGAGTCGGGTTCTTCGCGTTACTTTCAAATACGACATTGCCCGCCTGCTGAAACGTTCTAACGTTCTTGAAACCCGCTGATTCGAACACCTCGCGCAACGCATCCATCTTGATGAGGTTGTTTCCGCCGACGTTTACCTTCCGCAGCAGCGCGATGTATTTCATCATGTTTCAGTCGTTTTGAAGATAAACCCACTTTGCAAAGAATTGCTTCAAACTTTTGCCCGCCGCCTGTTCCATCGCGATGGTGAAGTCCCTTGTAACGACGGACTTCCCGAAATGGCGACGCGTGAACGCTCGCAGTCCGTTCCAAAAAGCGCGTTCACCCATCTCTTCGCGCAGCAGGTGCATGACGTAAGCACCTTTGTCGTAAACGAGAATGCGATCTTCTCGGGTGGGGCGGAGCCAGTCAGGAAAGACGAGTGACTTGTCCTTGCCTGCTGCTTTGACCTTCTCGTAGTTTGCCTTATAGGACTCGATCTCGCGCAGGTACACATCGCGGCCGAAGCGATGTTCCAGATAAGCGGCGGCGATAAACGTGGCAATTCCCTCGTTGAGCCAGAAGTGGTTCCAGTCGCGACATGTGACCATGTTGCCCCACCACTGATGCGCAAACTCGTGTGCGGCGAGCCACTGGTCCTGTTCGTTTGCCAGAACGCTTTTACCATACGCCTCTTTCAGCGCCGTGAAACTGTCCATCTCCTGTTCGACGCTGCCGGCGGCGAGAACTTGCGTGTACGTTGGTCCAGGATACCGAACGCCGGCACGACTTTCGAAGAAGTCGAGCATGTCGGGCGTGTCGCGAAAAATGCGACGCACTTCGGCGTCGGAATAGTCTGTCGTGAGATAACGCAACTCTACGCCTCGGCTCTTCTGGCTTACTACACGAAACGGACCGGCGGCGAAACCGAATATGTACGTTGGGATCTCGTTCGTCTGGCGCCATTCCGATATGCGCCTTCCGTTCGACCACTCACGTTGAGAAACGAAACGACCGTTGGCGACCGCTGTCAGTGAAGCGGGCAGGATCAGCCTCATCGTAATCCCCGCTTTATCCGCCGGATGGTCAATGCAGACCATCCACTGGCTGGTCGAGAAAATGGTATGAACCTGATTACGTTCGGGAAAGAACCGAATCCCGAACTTCGGTGCGCCGTGATACTCGATCTCGAGTGGATGTTCGTTTGAGCCTGATCCGAGTTGGATTTTTAACCGGCGGTTGGCAACGGAAAACTTGAGTGGCATACGTCCGCGGCGGACAGAGTCTATAACGAGTTCGCCACAATTAAATTCAACCTCATCAGCTTGCGATACAAATGCGACCTTAACAGTTCCCTTGATTGTCTTCGCGGCAATATCAGGTTCGATGGTTACGTCGTAGTAAACTACGTCAAGCTCCGAGGCGCTATAATTCGCTTGCGCTTGAAAAGCAATGGACGCTCCCAGGCACAAAGCAAACAGATAACGAACGAAGCGGGTTTTTGTCATGAGAAGCCATTTTCGCATAGCAAGAACTAATCCCGTCGAATGAAAATCAAAGTGACACGAACACAGGAAAAGCCACCGCAATCAATCAGAAAGGCGGCCGCCGAAGAGAAACACGTCGAACGCGTTCGCCGCCTCTGTCTCGCTCTGCCGGAGACGTGGGAAAAACTCTCCCACGGCGAACCGACGTTCTTCGTGAAAAAAAAGGTTTTTGCAATGTGCTCGATCAACCACCATAACGACGGTCACATCGCAGTTGTTGTTCCCGCTGCTATAGGGATTCAGGAAGCTCTGATTGAAGGCGACCCAAAGAAATTTTATCGACCGCCCTACGTGGGCCACGCGGGCTGGGTGGGTATCGAACTTCCACGCGTACGCGACAAGGAGCTTGCCGCTCACTTGCGTGAAGCGTGGAAACTGATCGCTCCTGAAAAATTACACGCCGCTCTTTCCTGACACGAGTTCATCGGGGGCCCCACACGATGCGATGGAATAGTTCATCCATCTCCGCCGGCGATTGGCGCATGCCGCGATCGATCCACCACGTTAGGAGTGACAGGAGAGCCCCGGCGTGAGCGAAAGCAATGGCGGGGCGCTCGCTTTCAGAAATCGATTGGCCGCGTGGCAGTTCGGCAAGACGGCGATCGATGCCGCGGGCGAAGTGGCCGCGCGCAAGTTCCATGTTTTCCTGCATCTTTCCCGATGAAGACAGCGCATTCACAAACCGTCGCGCCTCCGCGATGTGACTGAAAAACTCCTTGACCGGAAACACGCGATCCGACTTGTCGCCGTGCGCCGACAACGCAAACGATACTCGTTCGTAAAAGTCGTCCGCGTCGCTCATCAACAGATCGTCCTTGTCGCTGTAATGCGAGTAGAAAGTCGAACGGCCCACGTGCGCGCGGTCCAAAACATCCTGCACGGTGATGGTCTCGAACGGTTTCTCCTGCATGAGTGCAACGAGGGCATCGCCAAGTGCGTCACGCGTTCGCCGCACACGAGCGTCGGTCTTTTTCTTCAACTTCGCAAGATGCAGTTGATCGTTTCCGGACATTGACTACCTCTTTGTTCGATTACGTCGAAACAAGCGGTTGCAGTGCTGGACACGTGTCGAGCGAGCTACTTAGAGTACGCGTCCTATGATCTCTTTACACCAGGTAAGCAAGAAATACGAAACGCCGGCCGGTGTTTTTTCGGCGCTCACTAGTATCGATCTTGAAATCGCGGGGGGCGAGTTTGTCGGCGTCGTCGGCAAATCCGGCAGCGGCAAATCGACGCTCCTTAACATGATCGCCGGGATCGATCGTCCATCAGCAGGCGCCGTAACGGTTGCGGGAACGCCCTTACACGACTTTTCTGAAAACAAACTCGCCGCGTGGCGTGGCCGGAACGTCGGTTTCGTGTTCCAGTTTTTCCAACTCCTGCCGACGCTTACCGCAGCCGAGAACGTAATGCTTCCGATGGATTTTGGCAAAAGCTTCCCGGTGCGGGAACGGCGTAAGCGTGCGCAGGCGCTGCTCGAACGCGTCGGTGTCGGACGTCATGCGGACAAACTGCCTGCGACACTTTCAGGCGGCGAGCAACAACGCGTAGCCATCGCGCGGGCGCTGGCGAACGAGCCACCCCTCGTCCTGGCCGATGAACCGACCGGCAATCTCGACTCCATAACCGCTGGCGATATTCTCGATCTCTTCCGCAACATGGCCACCCAGGGCACGACTGTCGTGATCGCCACTCACGAAGCCGACATTGCGCGAGTCATCGATCGCCGTATCGAAATCTCTGATGGGTCATTAGTCCGTGGTCAGTAGCCAGTGGTCAAAGACTACTGGGCGATTGCCACGGACAACTGACCACGGACTACTGACCAATGACAACACTCTGGCGCAAAGCGATTCGTGACTTTTGGACCGAACGTGGCCGCACGGTGCTCGTCGTGCTCGCGATCGCGCTAGGCATTTCGGCGTTTGCATCCGTGCTTTCTTCCTACGCAATCCTCACACGCGAGCTCGACCGCGGTTATCTCGAAACAAATCCTGCTTCCGCTGTCTTGCGTGTCGATCGGATCGACGATGATCTCGTCGCCGCGATTCTACAAAACCCGGAAGTAAGCGACGCGGAACCGCGCCGGACGGTGACCGGACAAATCAAGGCCGGCCCGGTCCAATGGCGCAACCTGACGCTCTTCGTCGTGAAGGATTACGGCGACATTCGTGTCAACAAGCTCGAACCCGAAGCGGGCGCGTGGCCGCCGGCAACCGGCGAGATTCTAATCGAGCGCGACGCATTTCAAGTGGCGAAAGCAGAGATCGGCGACAACGTTACCGTTAAGACCGCGAACGGCACGCAGCAGCAGTTGCTCGTAAGCGGCGGCGTGCACGACGTGGGCCAGGCGCAGGCGCGCATGGAGAATATCGTCTACGGCTATATCAATCTCGCCACCCTCGTCCAACTCGGCGAGGAGCCGTATCTCGATCAATTGAACATCCTCGTCCGTAACAATCGCTTTGACGAGGCGCACATTGAGCGAGTCGCCGCGAACGTCAAGGCATTGATCGAAAGAAGCGGCGGCAGGCAGGTCAGACGGGTCGACATCCCGTCGCCAGGCAAACATCCGCATTCGGATCTCACCGGAATACTTCTGCTGGCGATGTCGAGCTTCGGGCTGTTTGTGCTGCTCCTGAGCGGCATCCTCGTCGTTAATTTGTTGACCGCGTTGATGGCCTCGCAAGTGCGACAGATCGGAGTGATGAAAGCGATTGGCGGAACCCGTTGGCAGATCGCGCGAATCTATTTCGGTCAGGCTTTGTTTCTCGGCATCGCGGCCGTGTTGGTTTCGATTCCGCTTGGCGTGATCGGCAGCCGCGCACTGTGCAACTACCTGGCGATGTTTCTGAATTTCGACCTCAAGAGCTACGCCGTGCCGGTGTGGATTTACCTGCTGGTGGCAGTTGTCGGAGTCGCGGCGCCTCTTATTGCCGCGGCCTATCCCGTTTGGAAGGGAACAGGCGTTCCCGTGCGGGTTGCGCTGACTGATTTCGGTCTGTCACGCACGACGTTTGGCGCGGGTGCATTCGATCGTCTCATCGCGAGGATTGGCGGAACGATTAGTCCGCTCGTCTTCGCGATTCGTAACAGTTTTCGCCGCCGTGCGCGCCTGGCGTTGACGCTCCTGACGCTCGCGGCCGGCGGTCTCTTCTTTCTGGCTGCACTGAACGTCCGCGCGTCGATCATCAACACCCTCGATCGCATGTTTGCGGCGCGGAAGTTTGATTTGATCGTGACGCTCAGCAGGCCTTACGAGTGGGATCGGATTCGACGAGCGGCCAACGACACGCAGGGAGTCACTCACGCTGAAGGTTGGTTCATGACGGACGGTTCGCTAGACCCGGAAACCAGGTTCAGCGTGACCGCCTTGCCGCTCAACACTCAACTGCTCGACTTTGAAATGCTCGAAGGCCGCTTTCTTCAACCAGGTGACACGAACGCCCTTGTGATCAATAACACCCTTGCTTCCAGGTCGCCTGCGATGCGGGTCGGTGCAGCCGTGACGCTGCGAATCGGGACGACGCAGTCAACGTGGCGCATTGTCGGTCTCGCGAAAGAAGCGTACTCGCCGGCTATCGCGTACATCCCGCTCGACTTCATCCAACAACAGCAGCCGGGCATGGTCAACAATGTGCGTCTCTCGCTGGCCCATAACGATTTCGATTCGATTAGCATCGTGAAGGAGAACCTCGATCGAAACCTGGAACAACAGGGCGTACGCGCGCGGGGCAGTTCGAGTAAAGCCGAGACGCGATTCGGTTTCGATCAGCACATGGTGATGATCTACGTCTTTCTGATCGTCATGTCGGTGGTCGTTGGCAGCGTCGGCGCGCTTGGTCTGATGACCACGATGAGTTTGAACGTTCTCGAACGACGCCGCGAGATGGGTGTGCTGCGTGCGATTGGCGCGACGCCGCGAATTGTTTGGTTGATAGTGGTTGTCGAAGGCTTGGTGATCGGAGTATTGAGTTGGACCATTGCCGCGTTGCTCGCGTGGCCGGTCAGTAAAGCGCTCGGCAACGTACTAGTCAGGGCGATGCTCAAAGGCGGAGTCGACTTCGTATTCGAGCCATGGGGACTCTTGATTTGGCTGATTGTTTCGATTAGCGTGAGCGCGGCAGGAAGCTTTATTCCTGCATGGAAAGCATCGCGAGCCACGGTACGAGAAGCACTAGCCTATGAATAAACGAACCCTCCTTTTAACATTCCTACTCTTCATCAGTCTCATTAGCGCGAGCAGCATTGGGTTGCAGAGTGCCGCGATACGTGTTGCCGCGTCCGTGGCAGCGCAGGCTCCGGCGAAAGCGGCGAGCAGCGTTCGCGCGACAATCCCGTTTGAGCTAAACAACAAGCACATCATGGTGAAGGCTAAGGTCAACGGGCAGCCGATCACGTTTGTTTTGGACACTGGTGACCAGGTCGCGATTGTCGATCTGGATCTCGCGCGACGAATGAACCTGGCGCTCAGCGGCGAAGTTCGCGTCGGCGGAGCAGGCGCTGCGATTTCAACCGGCGCTATGGTTCAAAACGCAACTTTCACGATTGATGGACTGGAGGGCTTTTCTCAACCGGTCAGAATGGCGCTGCCACTTGGCAAAGTGCTTTCACCTCGCGCGGGCCGTGACTTCGAAGGAATCATCGGGCAGGAGTTCATTCAGCAGTTCGTCGTCGAGATCGACTATCAAGGGCAGCTCCTCAGACTGCACGATAAAGACAAATTTGTTTACAACGGTGCAGGCGAGAGCATTCCGATTAAGTTCATGCATGGACATCCCATTTTGGAAGCGGAAGTGACTCCGGTTGGATCCACCGCGCCATTGAAGGGCAAGTTTGTTTTGGATACGGGCGCCGGGCTGGCGCTCGCCCTTTATAGTCCATTTGTTTCCGAACACGGTCTGCTTGGTCCAGAGACCAAAACGATCCGATCGTTGGGAGGTGCGGGCGCTGGTGGTGAGACGACCGGGCGGATTGGTCGCGTTACGGAGTTGAAGATCGGGAGTTACACGATCAAGAGTCCGATTACGATGTTCTCGCAGGACAAAGCCGGAGCGTTTGCGAGCGATCAGTTAGCGGGAAACATCGGCGGGCGCGTCGCAAGCAAGTTTCGACTCTTTTTGGATTACGGTCGCAAACGGATCATCTTCGAACCCAACTCCACCTTCGCGGCGCCTTATGACCATGCGCAGTCTGGAATAAGTGTGGTCGCCGAAGGCGGTGACTACCGAGTGTTTCGCATCAGGGCCGTGCTCGAAGACTCGCCGGCCTCGGAAGCAGGACTGCTGAAAGACGACGTTATCACTGGAGTTAACAATCAAGCGGCGACGGAGTTCACGCTTTCGAAATTGAATGAACTATTCGAGCGCCCTGTTCCTTACAAACTGACAATCCGGCGCGGCGAGCAGACGTTGCAACTAACCCTGACTCCGCGCCGATTGCTTTAGATCGTCACTCAGACCAAACCTCTACGTCCGTGTTGACGTACTACAACCCGGAGGTGACCGTATGTATTGCCATGCGTGCGGCATTGCCCTAATCCAGTCCACTAAATACTGCAACCGTTGCGGTGCTGAACAGATAACCAGCGGCGCGGCGCTGAAGCACCAGGCCGCCCTTGAAAAGCGATTGGACGGTTACCTCGACGGTGTGTTTTGGGTGAGCGTTTTCGGACTGGCGTTCATTGTCGGCGGAGCGATTTTGCTGAAGAAGTTCGGTTTTAGCGACACGGTAGTACTCATCTATACCGTTCTCAGCTCGATAATCTTTCTAATCAATCTAGGTCTCAATTTGTATAGTTCGGTGAGTCTCCTGCGCCGCGCTAAAGAGCGCAATGCGTCGATACAGCAGGCGCCGGAAACAGCTGAACTCAATCCCGCCCGGCAGGAGATATTTCTGACGCCGGCTCATAGCGTCACCGACAACACGACGCGTTCCTTCGAACCCGTGCAGCGAGTCAACCGGTCCGGTTCAGAATAAAGTCGGCGATCTCTCGCAGAACGGTGGTGGGTCGATCGATCCGGTCCAGCGACTCGCAGGCTGTGCGGTGAGCTTTCGCAGCCGCTTCGCGCGTTTCTTCAATCCCATACAACGCGGGATAAGTTGCTTTACGTGACTCGACATCTTTGCCCGGCGTCTTGCCCAGATCTTCCGCACTCGCAGTCACGTCGAGTAGATCGTCAGTGATCTGAAACAACAAGCCGAGATGCGAGGCGTAGTCTGTGACGGCTTTGAGTTCAGCGTCAGTCGCTCGTCCGATGATTGCGCCAGATCGAGTGGCGGCGACGATTAGAGCGCCCGTCTTGCGACGGTGAATCTCCTCGAGTTCACGCGCGTTCACCGCGCGCGCTTCCGCTTCCATGTCGAGACCCTGGCCGGCAACCATTCCTTCCGGAGTTCCGGCGGCGCGCGCGAGTTCTGAAATCAGCGCGATGCGCGTGGCGATTTCGAGTTGTTCGTCTTCGGCAATCGTGCGAAACGCGAGTGTTTGTAAAGCATCGCCGGCGAGAATCGCCGTCGCTTCGCCGAATCGTATGTGGCAGGTTGGCCGCCCGCGGCGTAGATCGTCGTCATCCATGGACGGCAGATCGTCGTGGATCAGCGAGTACGTGTGAATCATTTCGAATGCACACGCCGTTTTGATCAGGGCTTCGATTGGCGCGCCGAATGTTTCGCCGGTTGCGATCACAAGCGCAGGGCGGAAGCGTTTGCCGCCGGCAAAGATGGACCAGCGGATTGCGTGATGCACTTTCTCGGGGATCGCTGTCGATGCAGGCAATAGATTGTTGAGTTCGACTTCGACGACAGAGTTTTGAAACACGGATTTAGGAATTGTTGTTGGTGTCGCTTTCGGTGGGTTCACTAAACGGACTTACAACCGGCCGTCCTTGATTGTCGCGTAACAGGATCTCGATGCGTCGTTCGGCCTGGCTGAGTCGTTCCTGACACTCTCGCGAAAGGCGAATGCCTTGCTCGAACAGTTCGAGACTTTTCTCGAGTGGTAAGTCACCGCTTTCGAGTTGCCGGACGATCTGTTCCAGCGCCTCCAGCGAGGTTTCAAACGTCCGCCCCTGCTCCTGATCATTTTTGATTTGCGTCATCTTCGCCGTTTCGATCGCTTTTTAGATTTCACTAATCCAAACTGTTCATCAAGCGGGCCAATTGCCGGCAACTGTGTCATCACGCGATCGACAATGCGTTGGACTACAACGTCATCCTTGAAGCCGGTCACTTTCCAGCCGTCGCTGCCTTTACGCATCGCAAGCTCAACTTGTCGATCGTCAATCGTTGCCGACGCCTTCGCCGTGTCACCTTCAATGGTGATCTTCATCAACGAAGGCACACCGATCACCAGCAGTATGAACGGCTGCGGCTTCGACTTCGCCGCGAACGCCTGAATCTCCTTAGTAACTTCCTCGCGAATCGTTGGCTTTATTTCCTGCAAAACGGCCGGCATCGTGCTGTCGATTCGCAGTTTGACGTTGTCGCTCAACGCGAGACCGTAGCGGGCGGCAGATTTTTCACTAACCGCGGTCACCATGTTTTTGGCAATCTCGTCCTCATCCAACCGTTTCTGAAATTCGACGAGGTCGCCGCGCTGCGCTGCGTCGATCATCAGTGCCAACGCGTACGATGGAGTCGATTGGTAGTGCCGCCAGACAAGAAAACCAGCGATGGCGAGAACGCCAACGACGACGAGCATCAGCACAAACAGGATCCCGAGCACCCTGGCCCAACGGCGCCGTTTTTTTGCGCGGTTCACTTGAGCACGCGCCCCTGAGCTTCCGTCTGGGGTCGCCGCGTCTAAGTCGATCACAATGCGCTTCCGGCTCATTGGTCTTGCTCTGTCGTCAGCACACGAGTGTTCAGTTTTCCCTTAGCGAGCCGTACGCTTACTTCATCGCCCGCCCTAACTACGGCAGCATCGCGCACGAGTTTGCCTGACGCATCCTGCGCTATCGCATAGCCTCGTTGCAACACGCCGAGCGGCGACAGCGCGTCGAGTGAAGCCGCCGCGAGTGCTAATCGTTCACGTCCGTCCTGAAGTTTTTCATCGATTGAAGCGTGGCACGCGGACGAAGCCGATTCGTAGCGGCGGCGCGCAGTTGTGAGTCGCGATTTCACTTCATCAAACGCATGCGACAGCGCCTGTTCCTGAACGCGCGCGCGAAGATTCACGACCTGGTACCGCGTCAAACGCACAAGTTGACGCCCTAGATTATCGAGCGCCGAGCAGATCTGATCTTCACGTGCGGCGACGATCTCGGCCGCGGCTGACGGTGTTGCCGCGCGAAAGTCAGCGACGAAGTCCGCAATCGTGAAATCGGTTTCATGCCCAACGGCGGAGATAACCGGAATCACCGACTTGCGAATCGCGCGCGCGACTTCTTCCTGATTGAACGCCCACAAGTCTTCCGTTGAACCACCGCCCCGGCCCACGATCAATACGTCTACAAGATCGCCGGTGCGACCTTCGGCGAGCGCGCGTTCGTGATACTGGTTGATGAATCGGATGGCGCGAGCAATGTCTGGCCCAGCCAGGTCGCCTTGCACTCGAGCCGGTGAAAATAAAACATGGACCGTGCGCGTCCGACGCGAGATAACGTTGAGAATGTCGCGAATCGCAGCGCCGGTGGGCGACGTTACAATCCCGACACGACGCGGCAACACAGGCAACGGACGCTTCAGTTCTTTCGCAAAGAGTCCTTCAGCGTTCAGCCGATCGCGGAGTTGCTCGAAAGCGATGCGCAACGCACCCGCGCCAACCGGATCGAGTGCATCGACGACGAGTTCATACTCGCCGCGCGGCGCGTAGAGCGAGAGCTTTCCGCGTGCGCGCACGTGCAGACCGTCGGTGGGTCGAAAGCGGATCTTCGTGTTGGTGGAACGAAAGCACTTAGCTCGCAACTGCGCGTTTGAGTCTTTGAGAGTGAAGTACCAGTGGCCGGACGAGTGTGACTTGAAATTCGAGATTTCGCCTTCAACCCACACGGACGCAAAGCGCGATTCGAGCGCGATCCGGATCGAGTTTGTCAGTTGAGAGACAGTTAGCGGCTTGCGTTCAGTTTCGTCGAAGAGTGCATTGAACAGGGGTTGATTGGCCACGGCTGATACTAATGCTGAAACCGCTTGTAGACCAGAACTGGTTTTGCTTTGCGCATTTCCGGATCGATTACTTCAACCTGAACCTTCGCGCGATCTTCCGATGAATCGTTGCCGCAGAACCTCCGACTTTTAGACTGAGATGCTCGGCGCGGAGACTTCCGAATACGGCGCCGTCCTTATCAACTGCCGTCAATGCAATCTCCCTTCGCTGTTCCGGGGAGCAGGTTGACTGCGCTTGGGCGACGGCGGGCGAGGCAAGATTCAAACCCATGAACGCGATGAATCCGAGTGTGATGAAGTTTTTGGTTAACGACATGGGGGAACCCACGAGTTAAGGAGTATTGTTTAGACCAACTACCGGACTCAACCGCACCGACGCGCCGTCGCGGTTCGCCCGCACGCGCACGCGTGGCGATGCGGAAGCGGAATTCGATGCGTACGTGATTGTGTAAGCGGAACGCAGTTGGGCCACCACCTCGTCATACGCTTTCTGCAAGTCTTCGATGTGTTTGATCGGATAGTAGATTCCACCCGATGCGTCCGCGAGTTTGCGTGCTTGTTCCTCCGCGCGCGTGGTCAGCGTGAGATAGCGAGTGCGTAGCGGATCGATCGTGATCTCAGGTCTCGGCACGCTCGATTCCGGTATCAACCCGGAAGGTACGAACAAGGGATAAACGAGTGCTCCCGACTCCGTGAGCGCTTCGAGAATCGCAGGAAATGGAAGGAACGACTTGTTGTCATCCCCGTCAGACATCACGACGATTGCGGTGCGTTCGCCGCGCAATCGTTTTAGCGGTTCTGCCAGAACGTAACCAAGTGCGTCGTAGAGAGCAGTGCCGCCGCCGGCATCGATCTCGTCGAGTTTTTTCGACAGGAACTGCCGGTCAGTGCTGAAATCGGAAATGATCTGGATATCGTCGCGGAAGCTGATGATCGAGATGCGGTCCTGCGGACTCGTGGTGCGCAAAAAATCTCGCGCGGCCTTGCGAATGAAGTCCATTCTTTCTTCGACGCTGCCGGAAACGTCCAAAAGCAACACGAGATTGAATGGTTCGTTAGCGGGCGAAACGTTTGTCACACGCCGCTCGACGCCATTTTCCCAGACCGTGAAGTCCGACTCGCGCATGCCGCGAATTGCGCGTCCGTGACGATCGAGGACGCTGGCATTGAAGCGCAAGAGTTGCGGAGCGACGGCGCTCACAATCTTGTTCGTTGGAATGCGATTCACGAGCGCGGGCTGCTTGTCTGGCGGCGGGAGTGTCTTCGCATAGTCGCCAAACAACTTTGGCGAAACTTTGCGGATTGCTTCGACGAGCTGGGTGTCGCCGCTACGAACGATTGCGCGGGCTGCTTCCGTAAGCGGTCGTTCGCGCAGATCGGAAGGCGCCATCTCCGGATCGACATTCAGCAGCACCACGCCGCGCTGCGTGCGGAAATTCAGTGCGACCGTCTCTTCTTTCTTTGCTTCTTTCTCGCCGAGGCGGCCTGAAAGTTTGAAAGTCCCGCCGGCCTTTTCTTTTACTTCCGGCAACTCGACGTCGCTCATGTAACGCGGTCGGCTTGCTTCCCAAACGAAATCAAACTTCAAAGCGTCGAGTGGCACGTCGGCATGAATGGTTCCGGTGTCGGTCTTAACTGTGGCCGATTCGACATTTCCGACGACGTCGACAGAGCCTGCCTGCCCCTCGACTTCAATCTTTGATCGCTCAGGAATAGTCACAATCAGATCGATCCGGTTCTTTTCTCCGCGGGGTCGTACGTCGATCGAAACTTTGCTGCCTTTCGCGTCAACTTTCACGTCGTCCAGCGCGACTGCTGACCCGCTCGACCGCGCATCAACCGTCAGTTTCTTTACGTGTTCGGAGGACGCGACCACACTGACACGCCCTTCCAGGTTCTTTATCGACACCGTCACTTTTTCGGGGATTTCGAGTTCCTGTTTGAAACCCTGGGCGAAGGCGGAGCGGCTGAAACCTGCGAGAAGTATCAGTAAAGCGAGTGTTACAAATCTGCTGAAAAACATTGCCGAGCGATCTTGCCCACGTCCGACTCGATGGTCAAGCGCAAGATGCACGACTCGGAGACGCGGTGACGGGGAGACGCGGTGAAGGTACTCGCATTCTACGGAAACTAACGTGTCTCCCCATCCCCGCGTCCCCGCGTCTCCCCATCTCTCCTGCGATGGGCTATGATATCCGGTACTTTGGCGCAAGCGATTCGAGATCCAAGGCTGGTCATTCATAACCTGGTCAAGCGAGATCCGCTCACCGGCCTCGCGGAGGACGTGCGCAAGGGATTGTCTGCACATCCGAAACGGTTTCTGCCGAAGTATTTTTACGACGAACTGGGTTCGCAACTCTTCGAAGCCATCTGTTTGCTGCCTGAGTACTACCTGACTCGAGCCGAAAACGAAATTCTCCAACGATACTCGGACGACATCGCCGCGTCTGTCGAAGGACAGAAGACCCTCGTCGAAATGGGCAGCGGCAGTGCGTCCAAAACGCGCTTAATCATCGAAGCGCTGCTGCGATCGCAAGCGGAGTTGCTGTTTATGCCGGTCGACATTTCGGCGACGGCGCTCGAAAGCAGTTCGCGAATATTGTTGCAATCGTACCCGCGACTGAGGATTGAAGCATTTGCGGCGGACTATTTCGCGGGACTCGCCGAACTCGGTAAAAAACCACGACGCCGCACACTCGCGCTGTTTCTCGGTTCCAACATCAGCAATTTCGACGCGGACGAAGCGCACCGGTTCCTGCGCGCAATGCGCAGCGTGCTCAACGAGGGCGACGCACTGCTGCTCGGCGCCGATTTGAAAAAAGACCCGGCGATTCTCGAAGCCGCTTACAACGATGCGCTTGGTGTGACGTCTGCTTTCAATCTCAACGTGCTGGCCAGAATCAATCGCGAACTCGGTGGCGGTTTTAACCTTCACGCGTTTAGGCATCGCGCGTTCTACAACGAAGGCGCCGGGCGAATTGAGATTTACATTGAAAGCCTCATTGAACAGACGGTGCGCATCGAGAAACTCGATTTGGAAGTGAAGTTTGAAGCCGGCGAGTTGATTCACACCGAAAACTCTTACAAGTACGACGTGGCCGGTATCGCGCGCCTTGCCGAAGATACTGGCTTCATCCGCTCCCGCTCGTGGTTTGATTCCAGGGAACGCTTCAGCAGCAATTTACTGCTCGCCGCTTAATCCGCAGGGGATGAACGCCGCCGCCGATAATCCGCTCGTTCAATTCAAAAACGTTAGCGTCTCACTCTCAGGCAATCCGATCCTTTCCAATCTGGATCTGACCGTCGAACGAGGCGAGACACTTGTACTGCTGGGCGAGTCTGGCTGCGGAAAGACAACGACCCTGAAACTGGTCAACCGCTTGTTGCAGCCAACGTTGGGCGAGGTCATGGTTGAAGGAAAGTCGACGACCGCGTGGGACCCGATCGCGTTGCGACGTCACATTGGCTACGTAATTCAGGAAGGCGGTCTGTTTCCACACTTCACGATCGCGCGAAACGTTGGACTGGTGCCGTCGCTGTCCGGTTGGGAAGAGGCGCGGATAGACGATCGGGTGCGCGAGTTGTTGAATCTGGTTGGACTCGATCCGGATCGATTTGCGGAGCGTTATCCGCGCCAGTTGTCAGGTGGACAGCGGCAGCGCGTGGGCGTGGCTCGCGCGCTCGCCGCGGATCCGCCGTTGATGCTCCTCGACGAACCTTTCGGCGCCCTTGATCCTTTGACTCGCGCCAGTTTGCAACGCGAGTTTGCGGATCTCTCGCGTCGCTTAGGAAAGACTGCGATCCTCGTGACTCACGATGTTCGCGAAGCCCTCGCGCTCGCCGACCGCGTTGGACTCATGCACAAGGGACGTCTGTTGTTGCTTGAGTCGCCTGACGGCTTTCGAGCTTCGAACAATCCGCAAGCGCGGGCTTACCTGGAGACACTGGAATGAGCTTCTGGCAGTTTCTCCAGAGCAACTGGCCTGAGTTGGTGACACTGATTAGAGAACACCTGGTTCTGGTGTTCATCTCGATCGTCGTTGCAGTCGCGATTGGTGTTCCGACGGGAATCCTGCTGACGCGTTATCGAGCTTGGCGCGGACCGGTGCTGGGTATCGCGAATGTGATGCAAACGATCCCGAGTCTGGCGTTGTTTGGGTTTCTGATCCCGGTTCCGTTTATCGGTGGCATCGGTACGCGAACGGCACTGGTGGCGCTCGTGTTGTATTCGCTGCTGCCAATAATTCGTAACACCGTCACGGGAATACTCGGCGTTGAACCAAGCGTACGCGAAGCCGCGGTAGCGATGGGTATGACTGACTCGCAAGTGTTGCGGCAGGTAGAGCTCCCACTGGCGGCGGGCGTGATCGTGACGGGAGTTCGCGTGGCGACCGTGATCGCTGTGGGCGTGACGACAATAGCCGCCGCAGTTGGCGCGGGCGGGTTGGGTGTTTACATATTTCGCGGCCTGCGGCAGTACGACAACAATTTGTTGCTTGCCGGCGCGGTGTCCGCGGCGTTACTTGCTTTGGCGGCAGACTTCCTTCTCGGTCTCATCGAACGACGATTTAGTTACGAAAGAGCGCGCAAACGCACAGTATCGCTGAAGGTAGTCTTCGCTGTTTTCGCTTTGCTCGTCGCACTCGGCGTTGCGTTTTGGCAGTTCTCCAAGAGTCCGGCAACTGCGAACCGCGTCGTCGTCGGGTCGAAAGACTTCACTGAATCAGCACTGCTCGCGGAGATCCTCGCGCAGATGCTCGAGGCACGTGGCGTTACAGTTGAACGGCGTTTCGAGTTGGGTGGAAACCTGCCGCACGAAGCAATGGTGAGCGGCACACTCGATCTCTATCCCGAATACACCGGAACTTCGTACACCGCCATCCTTCGCCACACACCGATCACCGACCCACGCGCCGTTTACGAACAGGTGAAACGCGAGTATGCGGACAACTTCAAAGTCGAAGTCAGCTCACCGCTTGGGTTCGAAAACACGTTTGCGATACTCGTTCGCGGCAATGATGCAAGGCAATTAAACCTGAAAACGATCTCTGACGCCGCGCCACAGACGCCCAAGTGGCGGGCAGGATTTGGTCAGGACTTCATGTCGCGCGCGGACGGCTATCCCGGCTTTTCAAAAGCGTACAACTTGAACTTCGCCGAAGTTCGCGAAATGGATTTGTCGTTGACCTACATCGCGCTCTCGTCGCGGCAAGTCGATTTGATCGCGGGAAACTCGACCGAGGGACGAATCGCGCAACTCGATCTCGTCCAGCTCGCGGACGATCGCCGCTACTTCCCTCCGTACGAAGCTGTTTATCTCATTCGGCAGGATACGCTCGCACGCACACCGCAACTCCGCGAGGCCGTAGCAAGATTGGCCAATGCAATTTCGACAGAAGAGATGCGCCAGCTCAATTACGAAATCGATGGAAACAAGCGAGATCCGAAAGAAGTCGTGAGGACTTGGCTCGCCCAGAAGCAGTTTTAATCCACAGATTACGCTTATTTCGCGCGCAATCTGTGGATCAAACGTGTTGTTGTTTAGCTTCCGCCGCCCTGGTTATCGGGAGGATCGATTGGCGCCTCATCGGTGTCTGCAGAGGCGGAGTCCATGTTGGGAGCGGTAGCATTGCCGCCGCCCTGGTTGTCTGGAGGATCGATTGGTGCGTCGTCGCGATCGTCTGGCATGGTTCTGAGCTCCTTATGATTGGTTGGGAGTTTTGGTTGAGGTTGCTATCAACCCGTTGCTTGTAAGTAAACCTGAATATCAGGCCGTGAACTATAGTTTTTGAAAGCCCCGGTTCCCCACTCTTTTTCAAGGTTTCCGCGGATCTCCGACGCCTTCCTAAATTGGTCCGCGGATTGTCCTGTGTTACCTAGTAACGCGTTAGCGCGGGCCATAACGGTCCACCCTCGCCATTCTGAGGCCAACTGACCGCCGCGTGCCGCTCGCTCCTGCGCTTGCGTCGCGAGTAACAGCGCCTGCTGCCCGTCGTTGCGCGCGAGTGCCGCTTCCGCCGCAGCTAATAACGCTCGCGAGTGCAAACCGAAATCGCCGGCATTCGATGCTGCGTTCAATGCTTCATCGCAGAACTTCTGCGCTTCTTTCTGTCCACCAGAAAACGCCTTTGCCAGGCCATGCACGTACTTGCTCTGGATCGTCACTTCCGGATGCTGCTGCCCGGCCATCGTAATCGCCTGGCTGCTTAACGCGATTGCATTCGAAAAGTTTCGTTCGCTCAACTTCATCTCGGCATTCAGAGCCGTGATGGCGGGGAGCAACTGGAGAAACGTGCTCTTCTTCTCGGCCGTTATCGCCTCTACCTCATCGAGTAATTGTTGCGCCTGTCCATATTGACCAAGCCGCCACAAAATGTTTGCCCGGTTTGCTTTGCAGAACGCGATACGAAAGCCATTGTTAACAGACTCGTAGATTTTCTGCGCATTCTCGTACTGCTCGAGCGCCGCCGGCCATTTGTCCTGATCGAACAACAATGCTCCGAGTTCGAGATAGGAGTCGGCAATTGCGGGTTGACTGTTGCTCTGTTTCGCTAGATCGAGTTTTTGATTGAGCGCCTGAAGGGCGGCAGCGTAGTCGCCTTTGCGACGGTAGCCACGACCGATCTGCGTCAAACAAAAGCCGACGTTGCGAGGGTAGTTTCCGCGTTGAAAGAAGTCGAGTGCTTGTTGGACCAGCCGCAATCCATCGTCGATACGCAACGTCTGAATGTAGAGGCCGCCGAGATTTGACAGTCCGCGAGCCTCACGCAGACGTCCTTTGTTTGCCTGCGCAAACTGAATCGCCTGGCTGAAATACTGTTCCGCTTTTTTCAGATCGCCTTGAGTCGAGAACGTGTTGCCGAGTTCAAGCAACGCTCCGGCCGTGAGGTTTTCCAGTTGTTTCTGCTGCGCGAACGTGACTGCCTGCTGTGCAAAGTTTTCTGCTTCGGAGATGGATCCTTTAGACGAGGCGAGATATGCCAACTCGATTAGCGCGTTGATCTGTTGCGCTTCGTTGCCGATTGCACGCGCCGCCTCGAGCGACTGACGGAATTGCGCTTCCGCATCCGGGTAGTTTCCCTTGTCGCGAAACAGGATGCCGCGCTGTCGCAGCACTTCGTTCACGCCCTCGTTGTTGCTGCCCGCGCGGTATAACTGTTCGGCGCGGTCAAACATCTCCTGCGCCTTCGGTGTTTGCTGCTTGCGGTGATACACAATGCCAGCGCGCAGGTAAGCGGTCGCGTACTGACCGCTGTTCAACTGGATCGCTTTCAAATAGTTTTCGAGAGCCTGGTCAGGATTGCCGTCGTTCTCGTAGGCGTAGCCGAGGTCGACATAAACCTGGCTGTCGTCAGGCGTAAGCTGAGCAATTAGCGTGTAGGAGTTGAGTGCTTCCTTAAAATCGCGACGAACAACGGCGGAGATCGCGTCGAGGTACATACGGTCGCGTGGCGAAACGGACGAACGGTCCCCCGCGATGGTCGTGGCGGCAAGCAGCTCGTCCTTTGCTTTGTCGTAATAATCGAGCTCGCTCCACGCCTGGGCCAAACGCGCGCGCGCGAGTGCGTAACGGTTGTCGATCTCGATTGCCTGCGCGAGAGCCTTGCTCGCCTGGAAGTAGGCGCCGTTGCGAAGATTGTCGGTGCCTCGTTCGTACCAATCGAGCGCGGCGGCCGATGGTTGATAATACGAGCGCGGCCACCATTGAACGACTGCCCAGATAATCAGTCCGACGACGGCGACAGCGCCGATCACGGTCCCGAGCGAAAAGCGTTGTCGCCGCAACTGCGTTGTTAACGTTGCGAACGCGTTTGTCGCGCGTTTGAAGTTATCGGTCGGACGCTTCACTTTACTGGCGACCGGGATCCCGTTACCGCTCAGTGTCACGGCGACCGCGCGCAAGTCTTTCAACATTTCTTCCGCGCTCTGGTAACGCGCCTCGACCTTCTTCTCGAGCGCTTTCAACGTGATGCGATCGAGCTCGCGGGGAATCTGCGGATTTATCGTCGACGGCGTCGCCGGCGTGACGTGAATGATCTGCGCGCCGATCTCCAGCACACTCCCGCCGGAAAACGCTGACTGACCGGTCAAACACTCGTAGAGCAGCGCACCGAGCGCGAAAAGGTCACTGCGCCCGTCGATTTTTTTGCCGGTCGCCTGCTCGGGTGAAAGGTAGAGCGGCGTGCCGACAATCACGTCGCTGCGGGTTTGCGTGGAGTAGATGGTTTGCGCGTCGAGATCGACTCCGTCGGTGCTCGTCGTTGGCTCGAACAAGTGTTTGACGAGACCGAAGTCGAGCACTTTCACGTTCCCGCGCTGGTTGATGAGCACGTTCGACGGTTTGATGTCGCGGTGGACGATTCCCGAGTCGTGCGCTTCGGTGAGTGCTTCGGCGATGGAGGAAACTATTTCGACCGATCGTCGCAGTGTCAAGCCCTCGTCGAGCAGGTCGCTCAACGACTTGCCTTTGATGTACTCCATCACGAGAAACGGCTGTTCGGTGGCGGTCTCGCCGTAGTCGTGAACAATCGCGATATTTGGGTGATTGAGGCCTGAAACGGCGCGGGCCTCGCGAATGAAGCGGGCGCGATAGTGATGATCGGTAGAGGTCAGAAACTTAATCGCGACGCGGCGGGCAAGGTGCTGATCCTCGGCCAGGTAGACGACACCCATACCGCCTTCGCCCAGTTTTTCAATAATTCGATAATGAGAAACTGTCTGGCCGATCATGCTCGCATGTTGTCCTTAGATTGCAAGAAAAGGAAGAAATTATGACAGTGCGGGCATTGTGCGCCAAGGCCCTTTTAAATTCAAGGTTAGAGCTTTGTGGCGCGGATCTTGTCTTCCTGGGCGGCGCGAAACTCGTGCAGCTTCTTACGCAATTCCGGCCGGGAGTTGGCGAGAATTGCTACGGCGAACAATGCCGCGTTAACGGCGCCGGGTTTCCCGATGGCCAACGTTCCGACAGGTATTCCGCCGGGCATCTGCACGGTTGCGAGCAGCGAGTCGAGACCGTTCAAGGCTTCGCTGCGCATCGGGACACCCAGCACGGGTAATGTCGTATGCGCCGCCATCACCCCGGCGAGGTGGGCAGCGCCGCCAGCCGCGGCGATGATAACTTCCAATCCCCGTGCTTCGGCGGTCGAACCAAACTCCGACGCTAACGAGGGCGATCGATGGGCGGAAATCACGCGGCACTCGTGCGCGACACCAAACTTCGTTAGCGTTTCGTCGGCATGTTTCATCGTGTCCCAGTCAGACTGGCTGCCCATGATCACCGCTACGAGACAAGAATTTTGAATTTCGGATTGCGAATTGCGAATTGCGGTTTTTGCTTTCTCGTTGTTCTTCTTCGCCATTTATTAACCCCTTAGTTTTCAAATTCGAAATCCGAAATTCGCATTGCGAAATTCGCAATTCTTCTACTCGCCCTGATCGAGCGAAAAGCCGCGCTCGCCGTCGAACGTGTAAAGTCCCTCGGTTTTGATGAAGTCGTATCCCGCGCCCGCGATCCGGTTCAACAGCGAGATCACCTGCGCATGCGAAACAGGATTGTCCCCGCCTTCGCCACGAAAACGGCAGCGCCAGTGGTCGGAACAGAACGTTTCCTTGTGTCCTTCAGGCCAAACCTTCACGCCACGATTGCTGATCATGGTCAACTTCAGTCCGTCGCCGTTCATCTCGCTCAGCCTGCCGCCGAGATCGTTAGGCGAACCTTTTGTCCAATCAAAAAAAACGTCGACGCCGACCATCTCTTTTTTCGGAATCGCTGCGGACGCAGTTGCTGTCGAAGCGTGGCTTTCGGCATCGGCGGCTTTGTACTTTCGCGGTTTCAGAATCTGAGGTTCCTGACCAATCCGTTCGATAACAGCGCTCGCAAACTCGTTCGTACCGACCTTTTGTTTGCTGACTTTTTCGTCGTAGATGTCGTAGGTGTGAATGCCGTCTTCGACTGCGCGCAGCCAGGCGTTGTGGACCTTTTCGGCGTGTTCGTTCAACCCGAGGTGGACCAGCATCATCACCGCGCCAAGCAACAGTCCCGACGGGTTCGCGAGATTCTGCCCGGCGCGACGCGGCGCAGAGCCGTGGATTGCTTCAAACATCGCGACGTGCTCGCCGATGTTCGCGGAACCAGCAAGCCCCACTGAACCGGCAATCTGCGCGGCCACATCCGACAGAACGTCGCCGTACAGGTTTGGCATCACAAGGACGTCGAACGCCTCGGGAGTATCGGCGAGTTTCGCGGCGCCAATGTCGACGATCCAGTGTTCATTTTCGATGTCCGGGTATTCGGCGGCGATCTCGTCGAACACTTTGTGAAACAGCCCGTCGGTCATCTTCATGATGTTGTCTTTCGTGAAGCAGGTGACCTTCTTGCGACTGTTGCGACGGGCGTAATCAAAAGCGTAACGGACGATTTTTTCTGATCCGGGGCGGGAGATGAGTTTCAGGCACTGGTAGACCTGGTTTGTCTGGCGATGTTCGATTCCGGCGTAAAGATCTTCTTCGTTTTCGCGGACGATGACGACGTCCATTCCCGCGTGTTTCGTTTCGATGAACGGATCGTAAGCGACGCAGGGACGGACGTTCGCGTACAGACCCATGACTTTACGCACCGTGACGTTGAGACTCTTGTAACCTTTGCCCTGCGGCGTTGTGATCGGAGCTTTCAGAAAGACTTTGGTGCGGCGGAGCGATTCCCACGAGCCCGGTTCGATGCCGGAGGTGTTGCCGGATAGATAGACTTTTTCGCCGATGTCGATGGTTTCGATTTCCAGTGGTGCTTCGGCGGCTTCGAGGATGCGCAGTGTCGCAGCCATTATCTCCGGCCCAATGCCGTCGCCATTCGCGACAGTAATAGGAATGCGGTTGGACATTTATTCCAAAGCCTTTCAGGGTATTTTTTGCGGAGCCGTAAAGAAGCACGGAATAGTACACTAAAGTCTGGAATTACTAAATCGTGGTTCCTGAACGTGAGGTCGCGGGTCTTCCAGTTTTGACTGGAACTGCAACTATGTTTTTTCGAAAATATCCTTGACGCTTTCTGAAGGCGTCCTGCATACTTTTGCTTACCAGTACCTGCTCTCGCGCATCAATGGTGACTGCGCCTGTCCGTGATCGTAAAGCGACGAGGTTCGGCTGAATGAGAGTGAGGCAGTTTGTCAACTAGTTCAGAAGCCGCTCTCGTGATTTAGAGCACCGGGTGCGTCGCAGCTCGCCGAAAGTATCGGCCGTCTCCCCCGAACTTATATCAGCGATTTCCAGCAAGCCCGCGCTTCCCTTCAGACTAAGGATAGTAGAATGGCCACAAAACTGTACGTAGGTAACCTTTCGTTTCGTACCACGAGCGATGAACTGCGCGAAGCCTTCGCGTCAGTAGGAACAGTGGAATCAGCTTCGGTGATTGAAGACCGAGAAACGGGCCGATCGCGCGGCTTTGCTTTTGTGGAGATGGCAACCCCCGAGGAGGCAGCAGCAGCAATCGAGGCATTCAACGGCAAAGACTTCGGCGGCCGTAATCTGACCGTCAATGAAGCGAAGCCGAGAACTGACCGCGGCGGCGGTGGCCGAGGCGGTTATGGTGGTGGTCGCGGTGGCGGCGGCGGTCGTGGTGGTTACGGCGGCGGCGGCGGCGGCCGCGACAGCGATCGCTACGAGCGCGAACCGCGCTGGTAAACCCTTTGGGGCAGCAACTCCCCCACGCTGCCCCCTCTTTCCGCTAACAGGAAAAGAAAAACAGATTATCGCTGGATCGGTTTTATCTTAAGGCTTAGTCTGTCTTTTCCACGCACGACTTCAACCACATACTCTTCGCCGCCTTTCATCTCTCCCAGCGCGTACGTGTAGTCGTAAACATTCTTGATGTCGCGTGTGCCGATCTTGACGATGCGATCGCCTGCTTTCAACCCTGCCTTTGCAGCGGGTGAGTCGTCGCGGACGCCGTCGATCAGCAGGCCATCATCACTCTCCGCATAGTTCGGAATGGTTCCCAGGTAAACGCGGAACCCGCCGGTGCGTGGAGTCGCTTCGGTTTTCGCGGTCATGTAAGTGACTCGTTTATCGGCGGAATCGATCTCGCGCACGATGTACGCAACCAAATCAAGAACCCGCGCCTGATCCGCGTAGTTGATCTTTTCCCAGGTGTCGGTCGGTTTGTGGTAATCGATGTGCGTTCCCGTCCAGAAGAAGAGCACCGGCACTTGCTTGCCGTAAAACGAAGAATGGTCACTTGGACCATAACCATCTTCGTTCAACGTCAACGCGAAACTGCGATTGGTATCGGCAGTTCCTTTCGCGATGATGTCGCGCCACTCCTTCGCCGTTCCAACACCGCCGATCACCAACTTCCGATCTTTCATCCGGCCGATCATGTCCATGTTGATCATGGCAACCGTGTTCGCGAGCGGCATCACGGGATTGTTAACGTAATAATTCGATCCGAGTAAACCCTCCTCCTCGCCACCGAAACCGGCGAACACGATGGTTCGCTTCGGGCGCGGACGTTGCGAAGTCAACAAACGAGCTAATTCGAGCATGCCCGCAGTTCCCGAAGCGTTATCGTCAGCGCCATGATGAATCTCACCTGAGCGCTGCGCGAGACTGCCGCTGCCACCACGACCAAGATGATCGTAATGCGCGCCAATCACGATCGTCTCATTCTTCAACAGTCGATCCGATCCTTCGAGCACGCCGATTACGTTGTATGCCGGAACTTCTTTGCGCACGACGTCGGTGACAAGAGTCAATTGTCCGGTCGGCGGGTGTTTCGTGGCGTGCGACTTGTCTTTAGCAATCGTTTGCCAATCGTTCACGGTCGGAGTGCCGAGAATTGAATCAACTGCGCTGCGGGAAATCACAACTACCGGGATTCCCGCGTCACCACCAGTGTGGTCATAGGCGAGTCTTGCCAGTCTTTCGTTTTTGAAATCGTTCTCACGTGCGACAACGAGGAGAGCTTTGGCTCCAGCAGTGCGCGCGGCAATCGCTTTCCAACGAATTCCGTCATAACGCGTGAATCGACCGTGAGGGTTATCGCCGTCAGGCGTACCTTGGAGAGCAATAGCAACTTTGTGTTTTACGTTGAGGCCGGCGTAGTCATCGTAATTCTGTTCTGACGCGGTGATACCAAACCCGACAAACACGAGGGCTCCGTCAACTTTGCCATTGGCACTAAAACCAAGCGGCATCCAATCGTCGCGGACGCGCACGGTCTGAGCCCCGCCAAAACCGGATTCCCGAACGAAAGTCAACGTGTTGCCGTTGCCAAGCTCGACGCCCGCGACGTATGGAAACGATTGCAGATAACGCGCCATAACTTGGCTGCCGCGGCGAGTTGCGGGACCGGACGCGGCAGGTCGCAAACCAAGACGCGCAAATTCGCCGGCGATGTATCGCGCCGCATCAGTAGCGCCGGCAGTGCCGGTACGGCGTCCATCAAGCGCATCGGAAGCAAGATAGCTAACGTGTTGTTGCAGTTTCGCAACGCTTGGACCGTTCTGCGAAGGTGCGGTTTGTTGCGCGACTGCGCCGGCAGCGACGAGGAGAAGCGCGAGGAGCCGAACAAATCGTTTAGTGTTCATGGTTTCAAACTTTCTTAGTTCCCGCAAAAGGCACAAAGGCGCAAAGGAAAGACGCAAATAATGAGCACCGTGCTATTAACTGCCTTAATGAGTCCCTCTTCTCCTTTGCGTCTTTGCGCCTTTGCGGGAGAGTTCTTTACTCCACCCAATCGGCAATGAAGATATTTGTCTCGCCTTGTTTGGCAGCGTTGCGGTTCGAAGCGAAGACAAGTTTCTTGCCGTCTGGTGAAAACATCGGAAAACCGTCGAACGTTTCGTTGAAGGTGATTCGTTCGAGTCCCGTGCCGTCGACATTGATCTTGTAAAGATCGAAATTCCGACCGCGCGCATCGTCCAGATTTGACGAAAAGATTATTCGCTTCCCATCAGGAAAGAAGTAAGGCCCGAAATTGGCCTTGCCGTTACTCGTCACCTGACGCTTGTTTGATCCGTCGGCATTCATCACAAAAATCTCAAGCACCGTCGGACGAATTAGGTTCTGTTTGAGGAGACCCGTATAGTCCGCTTTCTGCTCGTCTGTCTTCGGATGGTGCGCGCGATAAACGACCTGCTTCCCGTCGTACGACCAGAATGGACCGCCGTCGTATCCGAGCTCGTAGGTCAGGCGTCGCACGTTTTTGCCGTCGGCGTCCATCGTGTAGATATCGAGATCGCCGTCGCGCATTGAAGTAAAGACTAGTTTCTTACCGTCGAGCGTAATCGTTGTTTCGGCATCGTAGCCTGGCGTGTTGGTCAACTGCTTCGGGTTCGACCCGTCAGCATTCGCGGAGAAAACGTCGAACGTCGGATAAACGGCCCAAACGTATCCGCGAGAACGGTCAGGAGGCGGCGGGCACTGTTTGTCGCCGAGGTGAGTCGACGAATAGAGGACGCGCTTGTTGCCGGGATAGAAGTAGGAACAAGTGGTGCGGCCCTCACCGTTGGAAATCATTTTTACGTTCGAGCCATCGACGTTCATCGTGTAGATCTGGTCGCATCCGTGACCTTCGCGCGTCGCCTGAAAGATCAGCTGCTTGCCGTCGGCGGAAAAATAGGCTTCGGCGTTCTCGCCGCCGAAGGTCAACTGCTTGATATTGCGCAGGTGCTTTTCGTCGGGGAGGAGCTGGTTGTCGGTTTGAGCGTGTGGCGCAGTGAGTAGCGAACTAATCAGTAACGCCGGCGCCAACAGGGGTGCGAGAATCTTCATAGTTTGAGACCCTTGACTTCCGATTACGAGTGATTAAAAGAACCAGAGCAATGACGCCTATTACCAAACTGATCATCTGCGAGGTTGAAAGTCCGGTTAGCGTCGTCAGGCCAAGAATGTCGCCACGCGGATCGCCGCGCACAAACTCGATCGCGAAACGAATGATCGAGTAAAGCAACGCGTAAACAAGCAACACCTGACCGTCGAATCGTTTTCGCTTGTGCAGCCACAGCAGAAACACGAATACCAGCAGCATCGCAAACGATTCATAGAGCTGTGTCGGGTGTAGATAGTGGTCGATCGGCACGCCGGTGATTTCATGGCCCAACTCGGTAAACTTGACGCCCCACGGCAGCGACGTCGGTTCACCCCAGCAACAACCGGCGGCAAAACATCCCTGGCGGCCGAAGAAGTTACCAATGGCGATTCCGGGCGCGCAAGCGTCGGCGGTTTTCCACCACGGCAACTTGTAGCGCTTCATCAGGAAGTAACCAGCAACGACCGCGCCGAGCAGTCCACCATAAAACACCCCTCCGGAGCGGAGGAAATCCAACGACAGCAACGCCCACGGGTTGTCGCGATACTCGGGCTCGACGAACAGCATCAGGATCTTCGAACCGACCAACGACGCCAGCAACATCCACAGGCAGAGATCGTAGATGCGTTCGCGTGGCAGCCCGTCGCGTTCCGCCAGCTTGACCGTGATCAGAATCCCAGCCAGAAACGCGATCGCGAGAAACACGCCGTAGGTATTGATTGGGAAACTGCCGATGCGAAAAAGCTCAGGGTACATGTGTTAAGTGCTTTGAGCTTAGTGTTGGTACTTTGTGAGAACAAAGAACAAAGTACAAAGAACAAAGCTCACGGTGATACCGTCACCGCCTTCCGATTTCCGAAAAACATATCAACGATTAACAACACCGCACCGATGCAAATACTCGCGTCGGCGATATTGAAAGTCGGCCAATGATATTCGCCGGCGTTCATGACGATGAAATCGACAACGTAGCCAAGTCGCACGCGATCCGTCAGGTTTCCCACGATGCCCGCGAGCAACAACGCGCACGCGCCGAGAACGCGATCGTCGTTTCGTGGCGTGCGCATGAAATAATAGACGACCGCGATCGAAGCGGCCGCGGCAAGTGCGACGAAGAACCAGCGAGCAAACGATCCACCGTCCTGAAGCTGGCCGAACGCGATGCCGGGATTTTCGGTGTACGCAAACTGAAGAAAACCACGAATCACAACGTGATCCTCGCCGAAGCGCAGCGTTTTCACAGCCCAGGCTTTTGAAGTCTGGTCTGCGAGGTAGATGCCGAAAGCGGCCAACAGGTATCCGGCGCGCCAGGCAAAGCGCATTCTCAGATTGTCTTGATCTGTTTTCAAAATCCTATTTAATCCGTGGTCTCTATTTCGGTTAGCGCCGCTACGCAACGTTCGCACACAGTTGGATATGCTTCAGACTCACCGACGCGCGTCGAGTAGTTCCAGCAGCGCTCGCACTTCGCGCCTTCCGCGCGTGAAACTGTGATCGACTGCGATCCTTCCACAACTTCAACTTGCGAGACGATAAAGATGTAGCGCAGATCTTTTTCGTACTTGCGCAGCAACGAGAGCGTTTCACGGAAAGCAGATATCGTTACTTTAGCTTCCAGCGAGCTGCCGATCTGTTTAGCGACTCGCGCTTCTTCAAGTGCTCGCAGGACTTCGTCGCGAATTTCAAACAAAAGGGTCCAGGTAGCGAACAAGTCGTCGTGACTCTGCGCACCCGCTTTCGGAAACTCGGCGATGTGGACCGACTGCACTTCGCGGGCCGGCAAGTTTTCCCAGATCTCGTCCGCTGTGAAAACGAGAATGGGCGCCAGCGTTCTTGCGAGAGCGTCAGCTATTCGCAGAAGTGCCGTTTGCGCTGAGCGTCGCGCTTTGTTGCGCGGCGCAAACGTATAAAGCCGGTCCTTGATGATGTCGAAATAACGCGCCGAAAGCGTGACGGTCGAGAAGTTATACAAAGCGTGATAGACGTTGTGAAACTCGTAAGCCTCGTACGCTCTTGCCACTTTCGCCAGCACGCGGTCCAACTCGGCCAGCGCCCAGCGATCGATCTCTTCCATCTCAACTTCGGACACCGAGTCACGACCCGGGTCGAATTCGTGTAGATTTCCGAGCGCGAATCGTGCGGTGTTGCGCAGTTTGCGATAGGCATCGGTAACACGTTGCAGGATTTCGTCCGATCCGCGCATGTCGTCGAAATAGTTTGACGACGCGCACCAAAGCCTGATCGTTTCCGCACCGGACTGCTTGATCACTTTGTCAGGCTCGATCGCGTTTCCGGCAGACTTGTGCATCGCACGTCCCTGCGCGTCGAGCGTCCAGCCATGCGTGATCACCGTGTCGTACGGCGCGCGATCGTGCGCCGCGATTCCGACCATCAACGACGAATTGAACCAACCACGAAACTGATCGCCGCCCTCGATGTAAACATCAGCGGGCCAGCGCAGCTCTTGACGATTCTCGAGCACCGCAATTGACGACACGCCGCTGTCGAACCAAACGTCGAGAATGTCAGTCTCTTTGGTCCATTCAGTGGCGCTGCAACCTTTGCAAACGTAACCCGGCGGCAACAGTTCGCTTGCATCGTGCGTGTACCACGCATCGCCCGACTCGCGTTCGAAAATGTCGGCTACGTGGTTGATCACGGCCGGGTCGGCAACGGCCTCGGTGCATTTCGCGCAGTAAAAAACGGGAATCGAAACGCCCCAAACACGCTGTCGCGAGACGCACCAATCGGGCCGCCCCTTGAACATGTTGCGCATGCGATCGACGCCCCACGCCGGGATCCAGTTAACACGTTCGATTTGGGCGAGGGCGGCGTCGCGCAGCGGCGGTGCTGCGTCCGTTTCGTTTTGGGTGAAGTTGGTCCGGTCGCGCCCGTCTTCGTCCTTTTCGACGAGTTCGCCATGCACCTGGTCCATAGCGATGAACCACTGAGGCGTAGCGCGGAAGATCACGGGGTTTTTACAGCGCCAGCAGTGCGGGTAACGATGCTCGTACTTTTCGCTGAACAAGAGCACGCCGCGTTCGCGCATGAAGTCAACGATCTGATCGTTCGCGGCAAACACATTTAGGCCCGTGAAGTGAGCAACGTCGGGTGTAAACTTTCCGGCATTGTCGACGGGGCAGTAGATCTCCAGACCATAACGCTTGCCGATCACGAAGTCGTCGTGACCGTGCCCGGGGGCGGTATGGACTGCGCCGGTTCCGGCCTTGCTGTCGGCTGACTTCTTTTGCGCTTCGCTGACGTCTAGCTCGGTTTCGGCGTCGGCTTCGCCACCGAGCGTGACGTGGTCGCCAACCATTAACAGCGACGGACGATCGATCCACGGATGTCCCGCTTCGAGGCGGTCTAGTTTTGTGCCTGGAAATCGCGCGATCACGTTCGGCGTTGGTCCTAAACCACACTTTGCAGCGACCACTTCGACGAGCTCATTGGCGACAATGTAAACCTCATCACCGTGTTCGAACGCGGCGTATTCAAAATCAGGATGAACCGCGATGCCGAGGTTCGCTGGAAGCGTCCACGGCGTGGTGGTCCAGATCAGCACAAACACACTTCGTCCGGCCAACGCGGGATCGATTAACGCCGGATCGCTAAGCAGCGGAAACTTCACGTAGACCGACGGGCTCGTGTGCTGGTGATACTCGACCTCCGCTTCCGCAAGCGCTGTCTGATCCTTGATGCACCAGTAAACCGGACGTGCGCCTTTGTAGACGTAACCACGTTCGACGAAACGCGCGAACATGCGCGCGGTCTCGGCTTCATAGTGGTTCGACATCGTGAGGTACGGATTGTCCCATTCACCCAGAATTCCGAGGCGTTTGAAATCGCGCGTCTGGCTCTTCAGTGCGTTTTCAGCGTGCTCGCGGCAGATGCGGCGAAAAGTTTCGACGCTCAGGTCGCTCTTCTTTTTCCCCTTCTTCTCGAGTGCTCGCTCGACGTGTTGCTCGATTGGCAGTCCGTGGCAGTCGTAACCTGGAACGTACGGCGCGTCGAAGCCCATCATCGTGCGCGATCTAACGATGAAGTCTTTCAGAATCTTGTTCATCGCCGTGCCGAGATGGATGTCGGCGTTGGCATACGGTGGGCCGTCGTGAAGGATGAACTTTTCGCGGCCGGCGCGTGACTGGCAAATCAGCCGGTAGAGATTGAGTTCGTTCCATTTCTGAAGGCGCGCCGGTTCGCTCAGGGACAAATTCGCCTTCTGCGCAAAGTTCGTCTTAGGCAGATTGACTGTCTTCTTTAGATCGAGTGGGGTTTCTGTGGACATAAAATTTGAATTCGCAATAGTAACAAGTTAACGCAAAAAGGCACAAAACAAAGCCGCAAAAAGGCACAAGAGAGGCAGGCCAATGAGCGCAATTCTTTTTTCTGGCTTGTGCCTTTTTGTGTGTTCCTTTGTGCCTCTTGTGTATCAAAGAAAGAACCCGAACCATCGAGGATGTGATGGTTCGGGTCCGCGCTTTCCGCGTTTAAGCTATTGCTCAACCTATAAACATCTCATCCTCAGCGTAGGTTTGATTTATGGGCTTCGGTACGGGCGCCACGAGCACTTCGAGTCCACGGCGGAAGCCCGCCATAATCGCCGCCAGCTCGCGGGCCGGCTCGATCACCTTCGACTGAATGAAGTCGGTCGTTAGCGCGACTTGTCGATGCGTTCGATCGATTGTGCTGCTCACGAGTTCAACTTTGTCACGCGCTTCGACAGCGGTATCGCTGACGAGCGCCTTCAACTCGGCAACCTCACCTTTGATGATCGCCAACGATTCCGAAAAGTGCTGAGTTGCCGTCGAAAGATGACCGGAAACTGCCGTGAACTGCTCAGCGATCAGTTTCCCTTGAACGGCGATCTGCTTGCCTTGCTCGCTCATGACCGAAACGCGTTCGATCAGCGGCTCGAGCTTGCCTTCCATCCGGTTGACCGACTTCACGGCACGATTGACGAACACCGCGATCGCTACCATTGCGATCGCGATGACCAGAAACGAGGCAGCAATAATCACCATCACCCAGAACATCGGATCGTTGGTGTTCATCTGCAAGAGTGCGAGGTTCATGTTGCCCGTTATCTAAAACCTCAGTTATTTTTATCGCCGAAGTTTGGCGCTTCGATACGGCCTGACATTTCAGTCTTGCGCTTCTCTTCCTGATAGGCCTTCCTGCCCGCGTCGATCGCTGCGGCAACCGTACCGCCCTGGCGAGACGCAGCTTCCCGGGCCGTTTGGGCCACTTCACCGACTTTGTTCGCTGCTGTCGAATAAAGTTCGCCCGCGCGCTCGCGCGTGGCTTCGTAGTACTCGCCGGCGCGGTCGGTCAAGTGCTGGGCTGCTTCGCGCGACCGGTCAATGCCCTTGCGCGTGGCATCGGCGATGTCGCCGCGCAGTTCCTGACCGGATTTTGGCGCAAAAAGCAGGGCCAGAATCGCTCCGATCCCACCGCCGATCAGCAAGTAAGTTAGTCTAGTGGAGATGCTGTCGCCGCTATCTCTCCGATAATCGTCATATCCCATCGTCTGGGGTCCTTTCTGTAAATGATTTCGGCCTTGGACTATAGCATGGAGGAATTGCGAATTGCGAATTTCGAAATTCGAATTTCGCAATTCGAAATCACCCGCCGTTGTACTGTTCGAGCTTCCGGTAGAGCGTTTTACGGCCGATGCCGAGGGCGCGGGCGGCGTGAGACTTGTCTCCGGCAGTGTAGTCGAGCGTGGCCTCGATCGCCTGCCGTTCGATCTCTTCCATCGACGAGGGGACGGTGATTTGAAATGTGGTCGTGCGGCCCTCGCTGGCGGCCTTCGCACGCTCCACTTTAATCCGATCGCGTTCCTGGAGGGCGATCTTGCTGATGGAGTCAGGGAGGTCTTCGAGTTCAATCTGCCGGCCGGACGCGATGATGACCGCGCGCTCGATCGCGTTTTCGAGTTCGCGCACGTTGCCGGGCCAATCGTAAGTAATCAAAGCCTGCAACGCGTCTTTCGAGATGCCGGAGATGAATCGTCCAGTCTTCTGCTTGTAGTGCTCGATGAAGTGAATGACGAGCGGATGGGTGTCCTGCGGCCGTTCGCGCAGCGGCGGCAACTTAATAGGAAACACCGACAGACGATAGAAAAGATCCTGCCGGAAGCTGCCTAGCTCGACCGCACGTTTCAAATCGACATTCGACGCCGCCAGCACACGGACGTCCGTTTTGATCACTTCATTGCCGCCAACGCGCGTCAGTTCGCCGTCTTGCAACACGCGAAGTAACTTCACTTGCGCCGACGGACTCATCTCGCCAACTTCGTCGAGAAATAACGTTCCACCGTTTGCTTCTTCGAAGCGTCCGCGTCGCAACGCGCGCGCATCCGTGAACGCGCCCTTTTCGTGACCAAACAGTTCCGATTCCAGCAGTGTTTCCGGAATCGCGCCGCAGTTTAGTTTTACGTACGGCTGATCCTCGCGTCCGGAGTTGAAATGAATCAGGTTTGCAAGTAACTCTTTTCCGGTTCCCGACTCGCCCTCGATCAGCACTGTCGTTTGCGTATCGGCAACGCTGAGCGCGAGTTCGATGGCGCGACGGATGCCGGACGTTTGACCGATAATGCGATCGCCACCGTAGCGCTCGTGCAACGCCGTGCGCAGGTGCATGATCTCCGCCGATAACTGGTCGCGTTCGAGTGCCGTACCGATCTGATCTGCGATACCTTCGACCAACGCCACTTCATGGTCGTCGAAGCCTTCCCGCGCTTCGCTCCACACCAGGCCGAGCAATCCAAACGTCTGTCCGCCGACTCGAACGGGCGCGACGAGCGCAGCGCGTCCGCCCAGGAGCGAGTTGAATGCGAGACGAATCGGAAACGGCAGATCCGTGTCGAGCAAACGCATGGTCTTACCCTGCGCCAGCACTTCGACCATCGCTGGAAACGCTGTTACGTCAAGTGATTTTCCGTGTTCGTCTAAGAGACCTTGAATGCCGTCGACGGCGGCGCCAGGCGCAGCCTTGAACGCGGCCAAACTGATCTTTCCGCCGGCCGGATCGAGTACGCCCAGGGCCGAGTAGTCAGCACCAACAAGTGCGATGGCGCGTTCCAAAACGAGCGACGAAACCTCACGAAAATCCGAACGCGCGTTCAACGCATTCGCGATCGAAAGCAGCGCGCGCTTTGTTTCTGCTTCGCGTTCTTTGTCGGTGTAGAGTCGCGTGTACTGGTAACCGATGGCGATCTGTCCGGCGATCGATTCGAGAAACGAGACTTCATCGTCGAGCCACTCTCGCGGTGTGCCCGTCGTGTGCAGACCAACCAGGCCGAGAACGTTATCGTTAAGAATCACAGGCACGACCAGCAGCGAGCGCGTGTTCAAACTCGCGGTCAGCAATCGCACTTTCTGATCAAGTCCGGCGGCGGCGGTGTCGTTAAGACGGATCGGTTTTCGGATATCGACGTGATCCGAAAGTTGTTTCAGATCAAGCGGAATGACAGTACCCAAACTCGACGGTATATCCTCTGACGCGCGCCACTCATGGCTGATGCGCAACTCGCTGGCAGACTTGAGTTGAATCACGTCGCAGCGGTCGACGTCCATCATGCGGCCTAGTTCCGACACGATAACGGTGAGGAAGCGATCGAGGTTGATAGCTCGCGGGAGCGTCATGGCGAGGCGGTTGATAATTCCCTCGCGCGCCTCGTGCATTTTGATCTTGCGTTCTAAGGACAGGGATTGGGCAGTGTTCGACATCGTCGAGAAAGAGGATAGACGAACCAACTGCGAAGTTCAAAAGTCGTTAGTTGAATCCCTGTTCCCGCGGCCCTTATAATTCGGGGCATGCCGATCTACGAGTTCGAGTGCCGCAAATGCAAGGCACACATCGAGGTTTTTCAGAAGATTAGCGACAAGCCCCCTGTTAAATGCCGGAAGTGCGGCGGGCGGCTCGAGCGGAAGGTTTCCGCGCCTGCTATTCAGTTCAAAGGGTCGGGTTGGTACGTGACCGACTACGCGTCCAAGGCAACGAAGGGCGACAATTCGGAATCCGAATCGTCGACGGAAGCAAAAACCGATAAGTCCGAGAAGGCCGATAAGAAGACTAAAGAAAGCTCCCCGGCGAAGAAGACTTCCGAGAAGGCCTCAACCCCTAAAGCATCATCCGGCGATTAAAGCCGTCCACAGTTCGAGACATGTGCTCCAGTAGGTCATCAAAACGCGGATTTATTGCGATCCTTGCAATTCTTCTGGTGGCAGCTTCGATTGTGGGCCAGTCAGGTAACCGGCCCAACGCGAATGCTGCGCATGGCGTGCTGGTCGGCGTTGTGGCCCGTCGTGATGACCAACGAACCAATCCCATCACCAGCAAGGAAGTTTCTGTTTACGACAACGGCATCGAGCAGTCGATCCGCAACTTCACTCCGGATCCGTCGCCGGCACGCATCGTTTTGCTGGTCGACAATTCGTTATCGATTCGCGCCGATGTCGAGAAGTTGGAACAGGCGGCGCGCGAGTTTGCTTACGAGATTTATGAAGGCGACAAGTTGCTGATCGTCGGTTACGACGAACAGGCGGAGATCGTGTCCGATTGGACGGATGATGCGAAGTCGATCGAAAAGGCGTTGAAGTTGTTTCGTAAGAAAGGACAGCCGCACTTGTTCGACGCGATTCGTGCGGTGGTCGAGGGTGCGTTGCGGCCGGTCCAGGGACAGAAGCGGATCATCATCGTGATTAGCGACGGTCTGGATCGCGGCAGCAAGGCTTCGTTTGAAGAGACGCTGGCGGAGTTACAGCAGGAAAACATCATGGTCTACGCGGTGCAGGCGGTCGATCGAACGCGCGGTGCGATCCGGCGAGATGTGCCGAAGCCGCGAGTCGTTATCGACAAGCTGGCCGAAGGCACGGGTGGGCAGATCTTTTCAATTGACGAACCGCAGGTGGCTGCGAAAGCAATCTGCGATGAGTTGAGACAGAATCGATACGTGCTTTCGTATGTGCCGTCGAGTGCGCCGTTTGGGCAGGCTAGAAGTTTGCTTGTGTTAGGGAATCAGGGGATCACGGTGCGGTCCAAGTCGATGCAGCAACCGCACTAGCCTTTGTTTTGGCGCCGCGAGTACCAGTAAAAAAGTCCCGCCATAATTAAAAGCACGAGACCTTCCATAAAGATAAAGAACCGCCAGGAGAACTCGTTGTCGTCCGTGAAGGAATCAGAGTAGGCGACGAAGGTGCCGATAATTAACCCACCGGCGATCCAGATCAGTTGACGTTTCTTGTCCCACAAATCCGTGTTCACTTTTCACGCAACAAACCCGATAGCCAGTGCATGAGATTGAGGGCGTACTGCTTGTTATCGTAACCTGCGAAATTCATTCCCATCTTAAACTTTTCCTGGCCGGAAATCTGCGCGCTGAGCATCGCCGCTTCACCATGGACCACAACGCGTCCTTTACCGACTTTGAACGCCAACGCCTGCGCGCGTCCAGTCGCCGCGACCATGTTCTTCTGTTCGTGATTCGGCGAGTCCTGCGCAGTGTCCGCAAGTTTCAAGATAAGCGAACTATCCTCAGGTCCTTTCAGCGACTGTCCCGTAAAACTCAACACGCGATTAACGCGCTCCTTCTCGTTACGCCCTTCGAAGATCGGATGTGGACCAAGCAGTTTATTCTCCCGCGAGAAGACCAGAAACGAAGCAATTCCCTGAAGAGCATTTGCGGCGTCGAACGTATAACCCTTGCTCATGTCGACCCCAAGCTTCGTCGCGAGCGCGGCTGACGCACCACCAAACGGCGCATGGTCTGCAATCAACAGCAACGCACCGCCACCCTTCACCCAATCGTGAACTGCCGTAATCTCATCTTCAGTGAACGCCGACTGGTCGGATCCTTCGTCATCCATGTCCTCTGCGCCAAGCGCGTTTGCGATCACCAGGACCTTGAAACCACTGAGCGAAGCTTTAGTAAACGGCTTGCGATTCCGAATTACTTGATAGCCATCGCCCATCAGTAGATCGACAAACGGTTTGTAACGTCCATCGGCGGTGTGGAAGTTGTGATGCGCTTCGTCGAACATCACCCGCGGCCCATTCCTAGAGTAGGCGGGGTTCTCGACGGACGTGTCGAATTCAGTGTCGGCCACTTGCTGGGCCAGCGTTCCCGTTGCGAGCGCGAGCAAGAGAACACCGATCGTAAGAAGTCTCATTTTGCTAATTGAAGTTTCGACAGTCGCTCGGCAGCGAGATTCAACGTTTCGTCTTTCTTGCAGAAGCAGAAGCGAACTTGTTGCGCGCCGTCCGCGGGATTGCTGTAGAAGCTCGAGCCCGGCACACACGCGACGCGGATCTCGCGAATCATGTGACGCGTAAACTCGACGTCATTCGCAAAACCAAACGCGGAGATGTCAGTCATGATGTAGTAGGCGCCGTCCGGAACAAAGGTTCGGAACCCGGCGTTCTCCAGGACAGGGAGCAACACGTCGCGGCGTTCGCGATAATCAGATTGCAGTCGCTCGTAATACTCCGGCGGTAGTGACAACGCATAAGCGCCCGCCGCTTGTAACGGCGCTGCTGCGCCAACAGTCAGGAAGTCGTGAACTTTACGAACCGCGCCGGTAATTTCAGGCGGCGCAATGCAGTAACCAACTCGCCATCCCGTAACCGAATAAGTTTTCGACATTGAATTGACGACAACGGTGCGTTCGCGCATGCCATCGATCTGGGCCATCGAGATGTGTTCGATCTCGGCGCCTTCGCGCGGGTACAGAATGTGCTCGTAAATCTCGTCGGTGAAGCAAAGCGCATCATACTCGCGGCACAACGACGCGATGAACTCCATCTCTTCGCGCGTGAAAACTTTTCCCGTCGGATTGTTGGGATTGCAGACGATGATTGCCTTCGTCTTTTCGTTGAATGTCGCGCGCAGTTGATCGCGATCGAAACTCCAATCGGGGGCACGCAGCGGAACGTAGCGCGGACGCGCGTCGGAAAGAATCGCATCGGGCGCGTAGTTTTCGTAATACGGTTCAAAGACGATAACTTCGTCGCCAGGATCTACGGTCGCCATCATTGCCGCGATCATGCCTTCGGTCGAACCGCACGTGACAGTAATCTCAGTTTCCGGATCGATGTCGATGCCGAGATACCAGCTTGTTTTGCGGGCAATCGCGTCGCGAAAATCTTTCGCGCCCCAGGTGATCGCGTACTGGTTTACGTCGCCTTCGATTGCTTCCATCGCGCGACGCTTGATGTCTTCGGGTGCGGAAAAGTCCGGGAACCCCTGCGACAGATTTACCGCGCCGTGTTTCAGCGCCTCGCGCGTCATCTCGCGAATTACCGACTCGGTAAACAGGCTCGCCTTGTGAGACACGTGGCGGCTTTTTGAAATTGAAGGTGTCGTCACTTTCTTTTTTGTGCCTTTTGGTGCCTCTGTTGTGTGCCTTTTGTGGTCACGGGATGATTGTTTCGCCCGCCGCTTCCCGTTTCAGTTGTTCGAGAATGGACCGTATCGCCGCCGCATAACTTCCGTTAGGCGCGAGTTGAAGATACTTCTCATACGCCGTTACGGCTTCTTTGGGCTTTTCGAGTCGTTCGTAAGCTGCGCCGAGCATTTGGTAAATGACGGGTTCGCTGTCGGAAAGTTGATCGAGCGCTTTGCGCAACTCGACTACGGCTTCGGCAAACTGTCCTTTGTCTTCCAACACGCGCGCGAGTCCCACGTGCGCTTCGGGTTGAAACCCGCCTGCCTCGCGAATCGCACGACGAAATGAACGAATCGCTTCCGCGTCGGACCCCGCTTCGCGATGGATACGACCTTCGACCGCCGCAGCTTCAGGGTAAACGGCTCTTGCTCGTCGTGCAGCGTCGATTTCGTCGAGCGCATCGTTGAACTTGTTCAGGTCGAGCAACAATCGCGCGAGGCCGAGGTGCGCTGCGGCATGCGACGGCCGCAGTTTGATCGTTTCGCGATAAAGCTCTGCAGCTTTTTCTCTTGACGCATCGTCACGCGCCTGTTCGCGCGCGGTCTCCGCCTTTTGAAACGCTAGTTCGGCCTGGTCGGTCGTCGGTACGAGCTTCACCGATAGCGCGCGACGTCCGGGAAGCAACACTGCCGTCGCTTCTTTGAAACCGGTCGCGCGAACACGCACTGTGTGCCGGCGCGCTGTGACTTTCGCCACCGAGAGTTTACCCGACGCGTCCGTTGTCCCACGGCGCACGTCGTCGATCCAGACGATCGCATTTGGCTCACTCGTGATTGTGAGAGCGGCTTGAGCACGAATTACCGTCGACGCAAACAAAAGAACGGCAATTACTGCTAAAGCCTTCATTTCTATTCTTCTCTGTTATCCGTATCTCCGACGCGCCGTTTCCGCACATTCGGATCGGAGTTCACAACACGCGATCCGACTTCCGGCTTGAAGTTTCCGGCCGCATCGTAAAGACGCGAGTACTGGAGCCAGTTTCTGACGACACCTTGAATATACCCGCGCGTCTCTTTGAAGGGAACCGCTTCGGCGAACTCGTCGATCTCCAGAGGCAACGACGCCCTCCATTGGACCACTCTGCCGGGACCCGCATTGTAGGCCACCGCGACGTATTCGATGCGCCCATACTTGTCGATCTGATCGCGCATGTACGCGGTGCCGAGTTGAATATTCAAACGCGGTTCGTAAAGCGACTCGACTGTGATCTCACGTCCCACGCCGTATTTTCGCGCAACCAGGCGGCCAGTCGGAACCAGCACCTGCATCAGTCCGTACGCATTTGCTGACGAACGTGCGCGCGTCGTGAAGATCGTCTCTTGCCGGATCAGACCAGCGACTTGATAAGGATCGAGGCTTCGATTCTTCGACTCCTGAACGATGATGTCCCAGTACTTGAGCGGATAAAACACCTCCCATTGTTCGCGCGTCATCTCTTCGGGCTTCATCTGCGAATAATCCGGGAAGCTGCGTCGCATCGCATTCAACGCGCGAACGTTGTCGTCGTCTGATCGATAGATCTGAGCAATGGCGAGATTGATTTTGGGACTGTCTGGCGCTTTCTCGCTCACCACCGCTAATTCTTTTAGCGCCCACTCGTCGAGTCCGACGTTCCACAACTGATCGGCCTTGACGAGTCGTGTGTCTGCTTCCGGACCAGCGGATTCTTCGGCGACGGTCACGGTTTTCAAATTCGCAACGGCACGAGCGACGATTGAGTCTGCTGCAAAACTCTTAGGTTGGGTTGTTTTGCTTAAAACATCAAATCGCTGCTTCGCGAGATAGCCGTACCAGTTAGCGTCGTATCGCGCCAGCATCGCTTCGTACAACGCTCGCGCTTCTGCCAGTTTTCCTGCTCGCTCCGAATCACGCGCGGCCCAGTATCCGGCGCGTCCGCGATTGTCGGTGTTCTTGTCGGCGTAGTAAGCGAGGTGCTCGGTCAGCATTCTCGATGATTCAGAAAAGTTCTTCGCCTCGTGTGCTTCCCATGCGAGATCGAATTGCGCCTGGGCCACCTCGATTGAACTCCCAAACCCGTTCACTGCCGCGCGCAAGAAATACGACGCGTCTGCTGTGTTCTTTGCTTCTTTTGCAATCTGTCCGACGGCCACAAACGTTCGCGGAGTGAAGCTGCTCGTTGGAAACGCGCGACGCAACTCTTCAGTGCTGGCGCGTGCCTGGTCCCATTGCCTCGCCCGCGCATAAGTTTGCGCGAGATAGGAGAGCGCTTCGGCCCGCGTTTCAGCGGCGGAAGCCGGCACACTATTCAAAGCGGAAACAGCGTCAGTTGTGTTGCGCGCTGTGTGAGCGGCGATGCCGCGACGCAGTTGGTTCTGGGGCGTGGCCGTGGCCGGAAATCTGCCGAATGCTTCACCGTATGCCGCCGATGCATCGTTAAATTTTCTTGCTGAGTACAAACGATCGGCGCGCGTAATCGCTTCTTCGACACTCGCCGGCGACAACGTCGACGAGAGTCTGGGGATCGCGGTCGCTGCCTCAGCGGCTTCGTCAGATGCGGGCGCGAAAAAGTACAGTCGACGATACGAAGCGAGGGCGCGAGTTGAGTCTGATGTTTGCTCGTAAGCTTTGGCCGTTGCGAGTAACGCCGCCCCATCATCATTTGCTGCCAAATCTTTCAACGACAACGGAACGGCAGCAGTCTCGCCACTCTTTACCAGCAAGTTCGCCGCACGGAGCGTCGCTTCACGGGCGCGCAACGAGCTCGGGTGTTGCTGGATCAACTGCTGAAAGATAGCTCGTGCTTCAGCGGGTTTGCCTGCGTGCTCGAGCGCGTCCGCCCGCATGAACAACGCGTAGTCGGCGACGGAGCTATGGTCAGCGATGACTCGCGTATCGAGCAGTGATGCTGCTCCGGCGAAATCGCGAGCGTTGGCTTTGATTCGGGCGCGAAGAATGCGAGCGAGTGCGGCGGCTTTCGTTCGGGGAAACTGGGTTTCGATGCCCGCAACGAGGTCTTCCGACGGCAGAACGTCGTTGCGCGTCATGCTGCGCAGGCGATCGAGTGCTTGTTGTTCGCCGGGAGTTTGCGGGCGCGTTACGCAGCTCGCGCTCATGAGATACGGAAGTGAAGCCACTCCGGCTACGACGAGGCCGATTAAGACCAGCCGTAATCGATGCTTAGCAAGAACATTTTCCATATATCATTTGATATTTTTCCATTTGTCATTGACTTTGGTAAAGCTCGCCAAATCAAATGACAAACGATAAATGTCAAATGATATATGGAAAATGGGTTTGGTGCCTTGCTATGCGTTTACCGTTGCCCCGGGATAGTTCGCGCCGAGCTTTGCTGCATCACCTTCCGCGAGCGTGTTCACGAGTTCGCCGTGGAAGTAGTCGTAGCGAGCGGCAACCTCCGCTTTCACACGCTTGTCGTACATCTCGCGCGAGCGATCGATGTACTCACGCAAACGATCGTAGAGGTCGTGTTCGGATCGGCCCTCGGCGACTTTCTGCTCGTTGTACAACTTGATCTCGGAAATCAACAGACGTGCAAAGCGGCGGGCGTCGTTGTGCAGTCGACGCTCTTCATCGCCCGAAACTTCGACCGGTAGGTCGGCATCCTGGCCGTAACGTCGACGCGGCGCTGGTTCCGGTGCGGCTTCGACCGGCGGCATACTCGTCCATGCTTCAGCCGGTTCTGCGGCGTTGCCTTCAAAAACACCGTCGGCCTCGTCAGCCGGCATGGCTTCGACGATTGCCGCGGGCACGACAGGCTCAGGTTCGTAACTTTCAATCGTTTCCGCGCCGGAGAAGGATGCCTCTTCCGCAACTGGTTCCGGTGTCGACTGATACTCAGCCGCGGGCGCGTATGACGCTTCCGGCTCAGGAGCGGGCGCCGGTGCTTCTTCCGTACGTTTCGGAGCTGCTGCTGCGCGAGACATCGACAGCAGTTCGACGGCCATCGACGACACCGCGACCAGCGTTTCAAGTGCTTCGAGATTGATGGACTCGGAATCCAGACCGGCTGAGTCAGCATACAAAACAGCCACAGCCTTGCCGCGTACGTTTAGTGGAACGGCGACAATTCGTTGCGGGGGTTCTTCGCCGAGCCGGTTGATCAGCGAGTGGTCTTCTGCGTGAGAACCAGGCCCGCCGCTCCAGGTAGTCAACGATTTAGCAGCGCTGCTGATGACGTTGTCAGAACTAAGCGGAAGCGAAACATCCTGGATAGTCTGATCGCCTACAGTTCCTTCGAAACCACGGCCACGCCAGCCGGAAGCCGTATCGCCCTTGACCACGAAGAACGCAACGCGCGGTGCAAACGATGAGGCACGGTTGACGAGCGCTTTCAATACTTCGGCCTGCGATTTCTGCTCGTTGATCTCCGAAATGGCCGACTTGATGATGGCCATGTCGCTCGACGCTTTGGCGCGTGAGGTTTGAGATGAGGCCAATTCGACACCGCGTTCGTGAGCGGCGTGCAGGTGCTCCGTGATGGAGGCGAGCATGCTGCCTTCCATCTGCACATCACCCTGGCGGTCAAGAAAATTCGAAAGTGACTCATTCAGCAGGCTTTGCAGCGTCGATATCTCCTGTCGAATCGCGCTCAGGCGACCGTCAAGATAGCTCTCGATCTCACGCCGCAAACTATCTTCCAATTGTTCGTTGACCACAGCTCGCTCCTCCGTATCGTGGTGTTAGGGGTGACCGAAACCTCAAGGTCGTTCAGGTAGGATGTGTTAAACCCAAGGCTGATTCCGGCAATAAGGAGTCTCGCAAGGGGGCCGCAAAGACTCTGGAGTGATTATGAACGGGCGGTAATCCGCTAGTCAATGTGTTTTTCCAGACGGGAGGTGGGAATCCGCGTTATTTGCGCTGCTGATACACGCGGACATAATCAACTTCCATCCGCTGCGGCCAAATTGAGTCGTCAACACCCTCAGCGCCGCCCCAGTTTCCCCCAACGGCGAGGTTCATGAGCAGGTGAAAAGGCTTGTCGAACGGCCATTGCTTGTGATCGGCCGTGGGGCTGGAAAGTCGCTCGTTATTGAATTTGAAGAACTGACGGCCGTTGACGTACCAGCGGATCTCCTTGGGTGTCCACTCCACCGAGTAAACGTTAAACCCGCTCCGTGCCGAGTCGACCTTAGTTTTCGCAGTCTTCTGCGTGTTGATTGAATGGTGATACGCCTTCGTGTGAGCGGAGGCGTGAATCACGTCCGGGTCGTAGCCGACGTGTTCCATGATGTCGATTTCGCCGTTGTCCGGCCAGTAACCGGCACCGTAGTTCCGCTGCGTTGGCAACATCCAGATGGCGGGCCAGGTGCCGCGTCCGGAAGGGAGCTTTACTCGCACTTCGAACCGGCCATACGTCCAGTCGCCTTTGCCTTTCGTCACGAGACGCGCCGAACTGTACGGCTGGGATTCGCTCCCGTCACGCCGCGCTTCGATAATCAGCACACCGTTTTCGACGCGGGCATTTTCTTTCCGCCGGTCGGTGTAGTTTTGCAGTTCCTTATTGCCCCAACCGTGAGCGCCAACGTCATAACCCCACTTCGAAGAATCCGGCAGACCGGTGTAGTTGAATTCGTCCGACCAAACGAGCCGCCAGGAAGTATCGGAACTGGTTGGCGTCGCGTTTTGCCAGATAAGAACCAGAAAAACCAGTATTGAGAGTAATCGAGTCATCGTGAAATCAATCTTGTGAGTCCACACCGGAAAAGTACTACTTTTTACTAACGGCATCGTTTGGTATCCTCTAAAAGCCTTTCATCGAAGAACCAGGTCGAGGTGCTACCCACTAACCGATGGCCACGATTCTTATCGCTGAGGATTACGACGACAATCGCGAACTCCTGCGAGTGTTGCTGTCCGGCGCAAATCACCAGGTCCGCGAAGCAAAGAACGGTCGCGAGTGCCTGGATCTGGCTCGTCAGAACCCTCCGGATCTGATTATGGTCGACCTTTCAATGCCGGGGCTCGACGGCTGGGAAGTCTTTCGAGAACTAAAAGCCGACTCGCTTACGGCGCATATTCCGTGCGTGGCCGTCACCGCCCATACCGACCGAGATCGCGCGCGTGCGCTTCAGTCCGGTTTCAGTGATTTCGTTGGGAAGCCGTTTCGCACTGAAGAACTCTTGCTGACCGTGAAACGACTCGTTTCGAAATAGCGCGTCTACTGTTTGTAGACCGTTCCGCCTTTCATCACAAACTTCACTCGACGTAACGCTTTGATATCGCGCGTTGGATCGCCTTCGACAGCGATTAAGTCCGCAAACAGCCCCTTCTTGACCGCGCCGATCTGGTCGGCCATGTGCATTACACGAGCGTTGACCGAGGTTGCAGACCGCAGTGCATCGATCACGGGCATGCCGAAGTCGACCATCGATTCGATCTCTTTCGCGTTGTCACCATGAGCGAACACACCAACGTCGCTGCCGCTCGCGATCGTTACGCCGGCTGCGAGTGCTGCTTTGAAGGCAGCTCGCTTTCGCTCTCCGTTGCCGAGTTTCGCGACGGTGAAAGTTGAGAGCGTCGGACAAAAAGCGACGCCACGTTCTTTCATCAACCGGAACACTTCCGGATTTCCACCGTCGCCGTGTTCGATTGTTTCAACGCCTGCGATGGTAGCGCGTCGCATTCCTTCGGCAGTCGATGCATGAGCAGTTACGGGGACGTTCGCGCTCTTCGCTGTTTCTACTACGAGCTTAAGTTCGTCGAGAGAAAATGTGGGCGCCGCGCCCTGCGTGCCCCAGCGATAATCGGCGTAGATCTTGATCCAATCGGCGCCATGACCGATCTGGTCGCGGACCACGCGCGTCAAACTATCGACACCGTCAGCTTCTTCCGCACCCTGCGGCACGCGCCACTCGGAAGCGAAACCTTTCGGTCCGTAACTGCCGGTGGCGACGATGGCCCGTGTCGTCACAAGCATTCGTGGACCAGGAATAATGCGTTGTTCGACTGCCTGCTTCAGTCCAACATCAGCGTATGCGGCGCCTTCCGTGCCGAGATCGCGAATGGTGGTGAAGCCGGCCTGAAGTGTGTCGCGCAAGTGATTCGTCGCGCGCGCGACTCGCAAACTCAACGACTCCTTTGCCACTTGATCGTTCCAAACAGTTTCGCTGTAGGGATGCAACAGCACGTGAGAATGAGCTTCGATCAAGCCGGGCATTAGAGTCAGTCCCGGTAGTTCGATGATTTGCGCGTTGGGCCAAACGCCAAGAGACTTCAACGGACCAACGGAGTGGATCTTCGGACCCAGAACAAGCACGGCCCAGCCTTCGTGAAGCTGGGCCGATTCACCGTCGAAAACACGTGCCGGCTTTAGCAGATAAGGGATGTGACTTTCGGTACTCGCGGTTTGTTGCTGGGCTTTAGTCGCCGGCAGCAGCACGGCCGCACAGAGAAAGAGCACAACGCAGAATCGGACCACGATCATTTCTCCGAAATAACGACTTGTTCGATCGTTGGCGGCAGCGGATGAAGCGTGCTGCGTGAGAAGCCGGCATTCGCGGCCATGCGTTCGAGTTCTGCAAACGTATACGCATCGCCCGAGGGCGTCGTCGTCAACATCATCATGCTGAACCCGGCTGCGTCCGGTGGCGTCACGCGGTCGTCGTTGGGAACGAATTCCAACGTCACGGCGCGACCGCCTTCTGCGAGTGCCGCATGGACCTTTCGCAGCAGCGTCTCACAAGTTGGTTCGTCGAAGTGGTGTAGGAAATTCGTCAACAACACGAGGTCGTAGCCGCTGCCATACTCAACATCAAAAGCGCTGCCTTCGATCGTGTTATACCGTTCTGCGACTCCCGCTTTCTGCGCATTCTCTTTCGCGACTTCAAGCACCGCTTTCCAATCCAGCGCCATTACCTCTGCTTGCGGGTTGTTCTTGGCGAAAGCGATGCCGAAAAGACCATGACCGGCCGCAATGTCGAGAATCTTTAACTTGCGATCGCCCTGCGGATCGGCCAATTTCGCCATTAGTTGCGACGGCAGATCCATCAGCGCCGCCATCGCGCGCGCGAACGTTACCCACACAGGGTTGTCGGGACCGAGCGTGCCGTCGTCAGGCATCGCCGTACCGCCTTTTCGAACTGCCTCCGCCATGTGTTTCGAGCCCTCGGTCAGCTTTGGCGAGCCGAGAAACTCGACAGCGCCGCCGAGATACGCGGGCGAACGTTTGTCGAGAAACACAGACGAGTCGAGCGTCAATCCATAACGCTCGCCCTGCTTCGTAAGCATCTCCATGATCGTGAGGTAGTCGCAGAGAACGCGAATTCCTTTTTCCGACGCCTGGCACCGCTTTGCGATTTCGGGCACGGTAGCGTTGCCCTCGCCGATAGCGGTGAAAACTTCGAGTTCGAGACCTGCCTTTAACGCCTCGGTGCGTTGATGCGCATTCATTGTTTGGAAGAAAAGTTGTGGTGATGGTTGCTGGGACGCGGGAGTAAACATGAAAGACCCTTTCTTTAATTGATGATTGCGTTCTTCGGTGCGCTGATTCTGCACTTACCTGATCGGATCGCGCAACACCATCTCGGCCACTGCGGCGGCCATTTCAGCTGCTTGAGGGTGACTGCGCCGCAGACCCGCGATTTGCAATAGAGCCTCGCCCGTGCGTGAGAACATGCGGAAAAGATCGCCTTCTTCGGCGCGCGTTTCTCTCACGATCTGCGACCACAGTGCGCCGTTGGCCCATTGGAACGCTGCGCCGGCGGCGGAAAAGTTCAGTTCGGGAGCAGGCTCGACACCGTGTTTCCACTCTTCCGCCGACACTTTGAAACCGACGTCTTCGAAGCGCGACAGTGAACTTACGATCTCGTCGTCCAATTCTAGCTCGCCGTAGTCGCGATCCTCGTCCGCCGTAAGCGCGGCCATAATTCCTGCCAGTTGTTTGGTTGTGAGCGAGTTGAACAGACCGCTTTCGAGCGCTTCGCCGACAAGCAGCGGACGATCGATGTGCAGATCTGCGAGCCAACGTCCGCGTTCTGTGACTTTCTCCGCCTCGAAATCGAGATAACCAAACACGGCGAGCACCTTCGCGCGTTGTTCGAACGGTTGCCACACTTCCTCGCGCAGCGCCTCAATGCGTCGCGAAGAACGTTCATAATCCTCGGCGGTTTCGTGCAGCTTCCAGAGCACTTCGGTGCAACGCTGTCGCTCCGCACCGCGAAGTTGTGGCGGCAGCAGGTTTTCGATCGAATCGTCAAGCACCTTTAGCGCGTCAGTTTCTTCCATATACCGATCGCGCAATCGCGGCTCGTGCAGGACCAACTCGCGGCCTCGCTCACGAATTTCTTCAAACGCGTTTTCGATGTCGTCATCGCGAAGACGATAGACCGGCGAATAAACACGTCCGATTCGTTCCTGCGGAAAGCTGGCGGTGGTTCCATCTTCGCGCATACCGCGAATGCTGCCGTCGCGCTTCTCCGTCACCATCACTAATCTGCGGCTCGCGCGTCCCACACCGACAACTCGTCCCGGTTTGACGACTTCGTCGAGCCACGTGTGAAACAGTTCCGCGCGAGTCTGCGGCTTTGCTTCCTGAAGACGAGCACGCGCGCCGATTAGTCGCTCTAAACCAAGCACGACGGAAACCGGAAGATCGCAACCGTCCTCCTTCAATCTTGTGGCAATCATCTGTTCACTTTGTTGGCGCGCGTTTTCGAGTTGATGCATCTGCCGCGCGTAATCGCGATAAGCGAAACTGCGTTCCGCGATCTCTCGCACTCCAGCGAACGTGCCGTACGCATCAAGCAGATTAAGTAGCGTGGTGTACGTGGCGCGAAACTGGCTAGTCAACGGATCTGGGGCTGCTTTCAACAATTGCGCGATGCGTGCCGGATCCTGATGCAGGCCCGGAGCAGCGACGACAAAACCAACGTTATCGCGTCCACGTCGTCCTGCGCGTCCCGTCATCTGTTGCAGTTCGGAAGCCGACAACGGACGCCAACCACTCGCAGTACGTGCATCAGCACCAGTTAAGACGACACTGCGCGCCGGAAAATCTACGCCTGCTGCAACAGTCGCGGTTGCGAAGATCGCGTCCAACAACCCGGCGCTCATCAGTTTCTCAATCACCAGTTTCCAGCCTGGAATGTGGCCCGCGTGGTGCGACGCGACGCCACCGCGAATGATCGTGTCCCAGTGTCTATGACCGCGTACTTCCGGGTTCTCTTCGACGAAGCTGCGCATGAAGTCGCGGCGTGCTTCGCGACGACCCTCATTCGGATCACGTCGCACGAGCGCTGCTTCCGAAGCCGCCTGATCACAACGACGTCGCGTCGGCATGAAGACGATCGCGGGCAGCAGGTTGTAACCGTCCAGGGTCGACAATAAAGTCGCCGGCGGCATTTCAGGCATTCGAAGCTTCATTAATTATTCGCGCGATCTCCGGGTTGATTCTTTCGTCGTCCAGGATGATTGGAATTAATTGCCTGTTTGGAAGTAAGAGGGCCGATCGTAACGGCACCGGTCTTTTGCGTGGTCCAGTGATCACGCCGCAACGCACGCCACGTACTTCTTCCAACCACGAAGCAAACTCGTGCGCGTTGCCGATCGTCGCGGACAGCAGCAGCAAACGAATTCGCGGCGGTGTCAGAATGATCGCTTCTTCCCAAACGTGACCACGATCTTCATCGGCGAGATAGTGTGCTTCGTCAAGCACAACTAAATCCGCACTTACTTCACTTCCGCCGCGCAACGAGTCGAAGAGCTGATTGCGATAGATCTCAGTCGTCCCGACGATCAGCGGCGCTTCCCAGTTTTCTTTTCTGTCTCCGGTCAGGATGCCAACGCGTTGGGCGCCAAACTCGTCGATAAACTCCTGATACTTCGAGTTGGTGAGCGCCTTTAGCGGCGAGGTGTACCAGGCGCGCCGGCCCGCGGTTAAAAGCCGCCGGATCTCCTCGCGCGCGATCCACGTCTTACCGCTTCCTGTAGGAGCGGTTACGAGCACGTCTTCATACTCGAGCATCGCCAGTGCTTCGACTTGAAAAGGGTCGGGTTTGAACGGCGCTGGTGGCGGTGTCCCGATTCCCTCGAGGAGGGTTTTCAAATCGCGGGATGGGGGCACGGGACGTGCAGGTCGTTCAGGGGGTTCTTTTCTCGGTTTTGCTTTTGGGCGGCGCCGATCGTAGTTTCCCCTGTGTTTTCGCGGCATGCCGGTCATTTTAACTGCGCGAACGTGGCCTGCGAAGTGCTAACGAGACACGACAGAGTTACAATTCCGTCTCACAACGCGTTGACTGCGGTGGGCGTCTAAAGGCACTGAAACAAAATAAGCCGGTTGGCGTTTTCAACTAGGATGACTGAGCTGTTCGAAAATTTTGAGGTAAATCGCGAGTCCAGAATGGCAGTGCTGCTGCGACTGATTGGCGCGTCGCTCGCGGTGCATCTGGTGCTCATGTGGATGGTCATTTACGTTCCCGCTGTTCGTGACACCGTCAACATCGCCGCTCTAATCGCCACCACCAGGTGGGTTGACGAAGACTACACAGCCACCCGCATTGGGGACGAGGTTCAAATCGTTCAACTCGAGAAGTTTCGCTATCCCGACGGCTATTTTGCTCCCGAAAACCAGGGCTTCAGCGATCCGGCCGTAGCTGGGGCAAACGATCCGTTTGCGCCAAAGATAATCTCGCAGTGGAAGGCCGGAGGGCCTGATCCCGAAGCGACGCCGTCGCCGAGTCCTGAAGCGAGCCCGACCGCGTCCGCGTCGCCGAGTCCGAACGCATCCGGGTCTTCCGCTATCGCGCAGGCTAGTCCCGGTGCGAGTCCGGGTGCCAGTCCCGGTGCCAGTCCGCTGACTCAGGAAGACGCACAAAAGGAACTCGAGAAAACTGCCGAGCAGAACAATGTCGACCTTCCGGAAGAGAACCAGATCAACAAAAAGGCGCTGAAAGACTTTGCCGCTTACGCAAACGATCTGAAGAACCAGGGCAAACTCGATCTAGATAAACCGTTCGAGATCATCATCGAAGCCCAGTTGGACGAAAAGGGCAAACTCATTAAGCCTGTCTTCAAGAAGAAGGAGGGCGACGAGAACCTGGTCGAATTATTCGGCCGCATGGTCTCCGCGCTGAACGACAGCGGTTTTCTGACTTACCTGTCGCCAATCAGCAAAAACAATCCGAATTCGACGGTCAGAATTATGGTCAAGCAGGGCGAGAAGGATGTGCTCGCGTCGGTGGAGTCGGAAACGACGTCGCCCGACCGCGCGAAGGCACTCGCCAGTGTGCTAAATAACCTGCTTTACTTCGGCGCGGGTTCGCGAGCGGGTAAAGACGAAGAAGTAATAATGAAGAACACGAACGCCACCCCGGACGGCAAGAAAGTTGTGGTGAATTTTTCGATGCCGCGGCAGAGCTTAGTTGACATGATCAAGAAGCAGATGCAGCCGGGTGCATAGTGGTCGTCGGCGCGTTTTTTGGAGTAAATTATCCCAACTATGAGTTTCGATAAATTCTTAACGAAGGTCTTTGGCAGCAGTAATCAGCGCTTTTTGAAATCGATTGGTCCGATGGTCGCCGAGATCAATGCGCTCGAGCCGGCGATGCAGAAGCTCACCGATGAAGAGCTGCGCGCGCGCACCGCATTTTTCAAAGAGAAGGTCCAACGAGCGGTCGCCGGCATCGACGACAAAGATCGCCTCAAGCAACGCGAAAAAGAGATTCTCGAGGAGATTTTGCCCGAAACGTTCGCGACTGTTCGCGAAGCGAGTGTTCGCACCACCGGAATGCGTCACTTCGACGTTCAGTTGATCGGCGGCATCGTTCTCCACCAGGGCAAGATCGCCGAGATGCGCACGGGCGAAGGCAAAACCCTTGTCGCTACCTTGCCGGCGTACTTGAATGCTCTGACCGGACGCGGCGGCGTCCACGTCATCACCGTCAACGACTATCTCGCGTCGCGCGACGCCGAGTGGATGGGCCAGATCCATCGTTTCCTCGGTCTCGAAGTTGGCTGCATTCAGAACGACATGGATGATTTCGAACGGCAATCCGCTTACGCTGCCGACATCACCTACGGTACCAACAACGAATTCGGTTTCGACTACCTGCGCGACAATATGAAGTTTGACCTTGCTACGTGTGTGCAGCGTGGTCACTACTTCGCCATCGTCGACGAAGTCGACTCAATTCTGATCGACGAAGCGCGAACACCGCTAATCATCTCTGGTCCATCGGACGAAGCAACCGATAAATATAGAAATGCCGACGCGATCATTCCGCACTTGAGTAAGGGCGAGGACATCGACGGCAAGAAGACCGGTGATTACGTTGTCGACGAAAAGGCCCACACCGCTGTGCTTACCGAAGAAGGCGTCGATAAAGCGGAGCGGCTGCTCGGCGTCGGCAATCTTTACGATCCTTCAAACATGGAATTGCTGCACTGTGTCGAGCAGGCGTTGAAGGCGCACACACTTTACAAGTTAGACCATCAGTACGTCGTTCAGGAAGGCGAAGTAATCATCGTCGATGACTTCACCGGCCGTTTGATGAAAGGCCGCCGCTGGTCCGACGGCTTGCACCAGGCAGTCGAAGCGAAGGAAGGCGTCGAGATCGAGAAAGAGAACCAAACACTCGCGACGATAACGCTGCAAAACTACTTCCGACTATATGAAAAGCTTTCGGGTATGACTGGTACCGCGGAAACCGAAGCTGCCGAGTTCAATGCGACGTACAAACTCGACGTCATCGTGATCCCGACCCACATGCCGATGGTCCGCACGGATTTCTCCGACGTGATCTATCGCACGTTGCCTGAGAAGTGGGACGCCGTGATCGAAGAGATCAAGGAATGTCACGACAAGGGCCAACCCGCCCTCGTTGGTACTGTTTCAGTTGAAAACTCGGAACTGATCTCGCGGCGCTTGATGAAAGAGAAAGTGCCGCACAACGTGCTGAACGCGAAGTATCACGAACGTGAAGCCGAGATCGTGGCCCAAGCCGGACGCAAAGGTTCGGTGACGATCGCCACTAACATGGCCGGCCGTGGTACCGACATCCTGCTCGGAGGCAATCCTGACTTCATGGCGCGCGAGTTTTTGAAGACGGAAGAGATCGATCCGGACGAAGCCACTGAAGCTCAGTGGCAAGTCGCTTACGCGCGTGCGAAACGCATAGTCGAGGAAGAACACAAGGAAGTAGTCGACCTCGGCGGCCTGCACATCGTCGGCACTGAACGACACGAGTCGCGCCGCATCGACAACCAGCTTCGCGGACGCGCCGGTCGTCAGGGCGACCCCGGATCGTCGCGCTTTTTCCTGTCGCTCGAAGACGATCTGATGCGCATCTTCGCCGGCGACAAGGTGAAGGCGTTGATGCAACGTCTCGGCATGGAACAAGGCGTCGCGATTGAGTCGAAGATGGTTTCCAAGCGAATCGCAGCGGCGCAGAAGTCGGTCGAAGGCCGCAACTTCGAGGCACGTAAACACCTGCTTGAGTATGACGACGTCATGAACAAGCAGCGCGAGACGATTTACGGTCTGCGTCGTCAATTGATGGAAGAACCGGACCAGCGTGACTACCTGCTGGGCGATCCGCCGCAGGCTGGCGTCGCGTTCGACCTGCTGTCGGACATTACACAGCAGTATCTGAATCCCGACGTCTCTCCGGACGATTGGGACGTCGATAACTACAAGGTCCAAATCAAGACCATTTACGATTTCGACACCGATGGCGAAGGTCTAAATCTGCTGACGATGACGTCGCCGGAAGTGATCAGTTCCATCTGGGAACGTTTAAAGTTTAAGTACGAACACAAGGAACAGCAGATTGGCCCGGAAGCGATGCGCACCTACGAGCGCATCATCATGCTCAATATTATCGACGCACAGTGGAAGGACCACCTGCTGTCGCTCGATCACCTCAAACAGGGCATCGGGCTAGTCGGTTATGGACAGAAGGATCCGCTGGTCGAATACAAAAAGCAGAGTTTCGACATGTTCCAGGAGATGCTGGACCGCATCGATACCAACACGATTCGATCATTGTTCAACCTCCAAATCGTGTCGGAACAAGCTCCGGAGTCGTTGCAGCAACGACGAGCGGCGCGCCGGCCGGGATCTCTGCGTTTTACTGGTCCAAACCAGGGAGCGGCGCCGGCGGGTGAAGAAGAAGGCAAGATTAAGACTGTCGTTCGCGATCAGCCGAAGGTGGGGCGCAACGAACCGTGTCCCTGCGGGTCGGGCAAGAAGTACAAGAAGTGTCACGGCATAAACGCGTAGATGATTTACCTCCCCCTTCCCCGAAAGTTAACAGTGGCGGCGATCGTAATCGTGATCGCCGCAAGCAGTGGCTTCAGTCAAACGCCAGCGCCAACTCCCAACCCAGCACTTGCACCTGCAATTAAGCTTTTACGCGACGGCGAAAATAAAAAAGCGCTCGACTCTTTCAAACGTGCACTTAAAGAAAACAAAGCAGACGGTGAAGCGTGGTACTACCTCGGCATCGTCCATCTCCAATTAAGCGAGTTCAAAAAAGGCTCCGACGCTTTTAAGAAAGCTATACAACTACGGCCCGATCTCGCGGCTCCGGCGCATGCGGGATACGCTTACGCTCTCGTGCTTCGAAACAGACTAAATGAGTCAGTGATATCGGCGAATAAAGCTTTGACGGTTGATCCAAAGAATATCGAAGCCCTTTACACGCTCGGTATCGTGGAACTTCGCCGGGGCGCAAGAGAAGAAGCAATCAAAAAAGCGGAAACGCTTATCGCAATAAAACCCGACTTTCCGGCAGCTTACCTATTGAAGAGCCAGGCCTTCGTTAGTACCGGCAATACCTTTCACCCGAACTCAATTCCTAAGGATGAACGGCAACTCCGGTATCGATTAGCGGCCGATGCCCTTGAGAAGTATCTGCGATTAGAAAACGATCCCAGCCTCGCTGAAACCTGGAAGGAGCAGTTGGAGACTTTAAGGTTTCATGCTGGAGACAAGGGCGATATCTACGTTGGCCGTGAAGTTACAACGAAGGTCAAACTAATCAGCAAACCGGAACCTGCCTACACCCAGGTAGCGCGCAACCAGCAGGTAACCGGCACCGTCGTGCTGCGGTGCGTGTTTGCGTCGGATGGGACCGTTAAGCACATTCTCGTAGTCCAGGCGTTGCCGAGCGGTCTCACCGAACAATCGATCGCTGCCGCAAAGAAGATCAAGTTCATTCCAGCTACGCTCGACGGAAAACCCGTTTCGATGTGGATGCAGTTGGAATACAACTACAACTTGTATTGACCCTGTTAACAAACCGCCCGTGGTCCGGTTGTCGCTTGAGCTCAGAAATCACTTCCACCAATCCTGTCGTCGCTGCAATCATCACCGGCAAAGCTCCGCAACCCGCGCGCCTCGCCGCCGCGCGCGGTATGCTTCCTTTACCGCAAAACGATCTGCTGGAAGTGCTCGTCGCGTTAACGGCGAGCGACGACGAACAGATCTCGTCAGCAGCAACTGAAACACTCAACGCCGAAACGCCAGACAATCTTTTACTCGCAGCTAAAGCGACTGAAACCTCACCTAACGTATTGGCCTATCTCGCTACTCACGCCGTCGGAACACACGAAGTTCACGAAGCGACAATTCTCAACAATCGAACTCCGGACGACGCTATCGCAACGTTGGCTTCTGCTACGTCCAACGGATCGCTGCTCGAGTTGATCGCCGTCAACCAGCAACGACTCGTTCGTTCCCCTGCAATCATCGACGCCATACTCGCCAATCCAGCGCGCAGCGGTGAAGCCGACAGACGAGCGACTGAAACGCGCAAGGAGTTCTTCGAAAAGGAGCGCGGCGCGCGTCAGATTGCCGACGAGTTAAGGGCACGTGGTCAAACAGCGGCCGCGGAGTTTTTTGAATCCGCCGAACTAACTACGGCTAGCGGCGAGATGAACTTCGATGACGCGTGGCTGATCGCGCAGCATATCGAAGTACCCGACTCGGACATCGACGATTCGTGGCTGCCCGCCGAACGATTTGAAGAGTTGTTACCGGAGACGGTAGCGGAGAGTGTCGCAAATGCTCAGCGCGTGATCCAGAGCGAGCGACTCGAGGGCAAAGAAGTTTCAACTGAACGCGTTTCGCTGATTCGGAAGGTCATGTTCATGAACGTCAAAGACCGGATGAAGCTGGCGATGAAAGGCGATCGCGAGGCCCGCGGTATTCTGATCCGTGACTCCAACAAGATCGTGTGTTCGGCGGTGATAAAGAATCCACGAGTAACGGACCAGGAAGTGGAAAACATTTCGGCAATGCGCACGGTAGCTGCCGAAGTGCTGAGGTTGATCGCGATGAATCGAACGTGGGCCAGGTCGTATACGATCATTCACAACCTGGCCCGCAATCCCCGCACGCCAATCCCCACGGCAATGACCGTCCTGATGCGCATTCGGACCAAGGATCTCCAGCAACTCAGCCAGAATCGAAACATCTCGGAAACGGTTCGGCGTCAGGCTTATAGGCTGGCCCAGGCACGATCTGGTGAATAAGCGAACAGATTTCGGGCGGGTTGTTACGAGAGTTTTGCGAAAAAGTTAATAATGTCCTTGACAGGTTACAAATTAAACGTATAATTTCGCACAACTTCGTAGCCAGATTCCTTGCTTGTTTGAAAATTGTATTGGGGTGCGACGGGGTTAAAGGCGCGGCCGTTTATTATTTGCCCTTATCTTCCGCCCGCTAATGAGCCGCCCGATTGAGTCGTTTCGCAGTTTTGACGATTCCATGCTTTTGTCTGCCACCCTGATTTGCCCGAACCTACCCGTAAAAGTTTCGCCCCGTCGGTTCAGTTGAACTGGCGGGGCTCCTCTCTCTTTTTAGGCCGAAATTCTCGGGTTAGTTCTTCGTTACGGTCTCGAAAGCCTCGACAGGTGTCGACCTTGCTGCTCCGTCAGTGCTTACAGCTTTGCCGCACATGCGGGCAAAGAGTTGTTCGTACTGGTCGACGACTCGATCCCAGTCGTAATTGCTCCGGATTCGAAGCTGTGCGCGATGACGATAGGCGTGCACGAGCGACCCGTCGCGTAAAACCCGTTGTAACTTCTCAGCTAAATCTAACTCGTCGGAGTAAGGTACACCGGCCTCTCCTACCACTTCGAGGTTTTCCGGAGTCGCGAGTGTTAGCACGCAATTGCCGTAACCCATCGCTTCGAGCAGAGCTGGATGGGTACCACCAACCTCGGTTGCATGGACGTAACAGTAGGCGTTCTGCTGCAGCGCGCGGTAATCCTGGCCAAAAACGAATCCCGTGAAAATGATTCGCTTGTCACCGCGGGCGCGCGCCTTCAGATCCTGAATGTACTGTTCCGCATATGGTGCGTCTCCGACGATCAACAGGCGATAAGCGGTGCGGACTCTCTTGAACGCTTCGATTACGAGGCGGGCATTATTTTCCGGCTCCAGTCGCGAGACGTACAAGACGTAACGGTTGGGCTCGACGCGCCACTTCCTCACCAGTTCGCGATCCGGCCGCCGTTCCACTTCGCTTCCGTACGCGATCATCGTCGATGGGGCTTTGTGCCGCGTCAGGTAATAGTCCTGAATGACCTGAGCATCGGTGACCATTTCGTTGGGCAACAACGTCGAGAGCTGCTCAGCCAACTGATAATAACGACGACCCAGCCAGTTCCACTTCTTTCGTTTGTGCTCGAGGCCGTCGACATTGATTGCGACGGGTGTTCCGGTGAATCGCAAGATCGGCGAGAAAGGTGCGTTTGCGGCGTTGCAGATCAATGCTGCGTCAAATCGGCGCGAGACTGCATGAATTGAAGAAAGAAAAGTGTGGACGATCGTGTCGAAGTATTTGTGGCGGATCGTCGGAAGTATTTGCAGCCGAACGCCGTGATACTCCATTTGTCGCGGCGAAACATAGTGCGCGCGACAATAGACGGTCACGTCGTGCCCGCGGGCCACAAGTCTGGTAGACAGATGCTCCGCGAAGGTTTCGAATCCGCCATAGCTGGCGGGAATTCCACGTGTTCCCAGAATAGCGATACGCATGGTCCTACTTATTTATACCCGTGTTCCCACCTGCTGGTAAATCTCAAGCGTCTGCCGTGCGGTTTCGCGCCAGTCGAACATTTCCGCTCGCTTACGACCTTTGACGCTCAACTCACGTCGAAGGACGGAATCATTTATCAGTCGCTCGATTGCCGCGGCGATTGACGACACATCAAAAGGATCGACCGTCAGTGCAGCGTCCCCTACTACTTCCGGCAGGCTTGTTTTGTCGCCGACGATCACCGGCGCACCGCATTTCATAGCCTCCAGCGGTGGTAATCCGAAGCCTTCGAAATACGACGGGTAAACAAAACAAAGCGCTCCTGAATACAACGCCGGCAGATCAGTTTCAGGTACGTAGCCGGTAACAATAACCGAGTCTTTCACTCCTGTTTGTTCGAGAGCGCGCAATGTTTCGTCGTAAAGCCACGCACACTTTCCAACCAGGACCAGTTTAGGTAACTCAGTTTGAGTATATTTACCCCGCAACAAAGCGTACGCGTTTATCAATCGTGCTAGGTTTTTGCGGGGCTGAATTGAACCGACCGAGAGAATGTATGGTCCGTCTATCCCGTAATTATGTCGCACGCGTTGCAGTTCCCTATCGTCTTCGACCGGGGAAAAATGGTGCGGGGCAGCGAGCGGAATCGCGGTGATGCGCGAGGGTTCAATACCGTACGTATCGATGACGTCGCGTCGTGTGTGCTCCGACAGTGTAAGAATTCTTGCCGCGCGACGGGCGGAGTGCCGCACAGTCAAACGAAGCTGCGTTCGACTGCGGCGGCGGAAAGTTTGCGGCAAATGTTCGAATGACAGGTCGTGAATACTCACAACAACCGGACACGGACAAAACGGCGGCGCGGTGAACTGCACGTGCAACACGTCAACCGGATGTTTTCGCAGCTCGGCACTGAGTGTTAGCGGGATACGAATTAACGGTGTGTGAGGAAGGGTGTTGCGAACTTTGAAGTTGGGCCACCGCTGGTGGAAACGATCGCGGGCTTCGGCCGTCGTTACATAGAGTGTGTAATCATTAACTTCATCGATTTGCGCGAGTGACTCGATGAGGTTAACGGCGTAGCTTTCGTTTCCTCCCAGCTTCGTGCCAACTGAATGAGCGTCGATTGCGATCCGCATTCTTCAACCCGTGTTCCGACTCGTCTGTGAACACGGATTCATCAAATCAGGCCATCTACTTCGTCTTGCCGGCGGCGGCCTCGTCGGTTTGCTGTCCGCGAGTATCGCGCTCACGGATGCGGGCGGCTTTACCTCGCAGACCGCGCAGGTAGTAGAGCTTGGCCCTGCGCACCCGGCCGCGCTTCACCAGGTCGATGTGGTCAATGATGGTGGCGTGCAACGGAAAGATTCTCTCGACGCCGACGCCAAAGCTCGTCTTTCTGACGGTGATCGTTTCGCGCGCGCCGCCGTGTTTGCGAGCAATCACGACGCCTTCGAAAGCCTGAAGTCTTTCCTTCGTTTCCGATTCCTTGATGCGTACGTGAACGCGTACCGTATCGCCCGGCTGAAATTTGGGAATGTTCTTCCGCAACTGGGTCTCTTCAATGGTATCCAATCGATTCATTTCTCAACGCTCCTTAATTATTGCAATAAATCCGGACGATTACGTCGCGTCTTCGCGACCGCCGCTTCTTTGCGCCAACGTTCAATCTCCGCATGATTGCCGCTCAACAAAACATCCGGCACCTTCATGCCTCTGAATTCCGGCGGCCGCGTGTACTGCGGATGGTCCAACAGCCCTTCGGAAAAAGATTCAAACACCGCCGACGTTTCACTACCTAATGCTCCCGGCAACAGCCGGACAACCGCATCGATTACCACCATCGCCGCCGGCTCACCACCGGACAAAACATAATCGCCAATCGAGATCTCGTCAGTCGCCAATGCGGCAGAGACCCGTTCGTCGACGCCTTCGTAGCGTCCGCAAATCAGAACGATCCGCGTCGCGTCTTTAGAAAGATCTTGTGCCTGCGACTGTGAAAACGGACGTCCCTGCGCTGACAACAAAACGACCCGAATCTCAGGCGAAAAGTCTTCCTTCCGTGCGGCACCCGTAAGCGCTTCCACTGCGCTGAAGATCGGCTCGGGTTTCAATATCATCCCGTCGCCCCCGCCAAATGGACGATCGTCTACGACGTGATGCTTATCGGTGGTCCACTGTCTTAGATCGTGCGCATGAATATCGACGAGTCCGGCGTTGCGCGCTCGTTTCACGATTCCGCAATCAATCGCTTCGCGAAAGAATTCGGGGAAAATCGTGATGATATCGAAGCGCAGCATCTCAAAGATCTAAAAGTCCTTCTGGTGGATCTACCAGGATCGTTTTTGCGACGGGGTCGATCCCGACCACAATCGAGGCCGCTAACGGCACTAGTCTCTCGTTTCCACTTTCGTCACTAACCACCAGTATCTCAGCGCCACCCGTTCTCATTACGGAGCGAACCTGGCCGATACTCTGGTCGCCGACTTTAACGGTACATCCTTCAAGTTCCCAATCGTAAAACTCGTCGGCTTCGAGTTGAACGCGATCGGATTCGGGAACTGCGAATTCGTATCCGATCAATTGCTTGGCGGCGTCGATGTCGTCGTAACCATCAAGCTTCAAAACGACGCGGTCTTTTTGAAACCAGAAATCCTCGAGGCTTCCGGTTTTCTGCTCACCGCGCGGCGAAACGAGGACGACTTCTTCGAGGTCTTCAAACCTTTCGGGAAAGTCCGTCAGGAGTTCCGCTACTACTTCACCTTTCAACCCGTGGGTTTTCACGGCTCGCGCAATTAAAACCAGATCCGAGCCGGGTTCCGCCATGTCGTTTACTCCACGATTTCCAGGAGATAACGACGGTTCTTTTTAGTGCCGCCTATTCGCGCCAGCGATCGCAAGGCGCGGATGGTCTTACCCTGCTTGCCGATGATTTTGCCGACGTCGTTCTGCGCCACTCGCACTTCAATCAACGTCGTACCGTTTTTTTGCTCCACTTCACGAACGTCAACACTGTCGGCCTCATCGACCAACGCTTTGACGATCATTTCGATGGCGTCTCGCATGGTTAATTAAAAGTGCCCGCCGCGAAAATTTCAGCCGTGGGTTTCGGTGCCCGCAACCTCGGCGCTTGCGGCCTTGTTGCTGGCCTTGATCAGCCGGCTAACCGTGTCAGTGGGTTGCGCACCTTTTCCCAGCCAGTAATTGACGCGAGTCAGGTTGAGTTTGATCTCGGCTGGATTCCTGGTCGGGTTGTAAGTGCCCAGGTTTTCCAAATAAGCCCCGTCGCGTTTGGACTGTTTTTCTTTGACGACGACGCGATACGACGGGCTCTTCTTCGCCCCGGTGCGCATTAACTTAATTGCTAACAAATCGTTCCTCCTTCAGAAATGCCGCGCGCGTGCGTGGCAGTCTTGCTTTACTTACGTTTCTTTCGTTTCTTCTTGTGTTGCTTCTTTTTTGACCGGCGCGACGGGCTCGCACCCATTGGGCCGGCTGGTAGTTGCGGCAACTCCCCGTCGTCACCCGAAAAACCGGCCATGTCCGGCATACCCGTCATCTTTCGCAGCATTTTGCTTTTTAAACCACCGCCACCAAACAATCCTGAACTGGAAAGTTGGCGCATCATCTGACGCATCTCGACGTACTGCTTGATGAGCTGATTGACGGCGGCTACGTTTGTACCGGACCCACGAGCGATCCGTCGGCGGCGGTTCGCGTTCAGGATTCGATGATCGTTGCGTTCTGCCCACGTCATCGAATCGATCATTGCTTCGGTCCGCTTCAGTTCCTTCTCCATCATCGCCGACTGCTCGTCGTTTAACTGCGGCATGCCCATGCCGCCGAGAAGCTGGTCGGGCAACAACTTCATGATCTTTGAGAAAGAACCGAGCTTCTTAACCTGGCGCAACTGCGAACGAAAATCGTCTAACGTGAACTCGTTCTTCTGAAGCTTTTTTAGCTGCTCTTCCGCTTCTTCCTGATCGACCTTGGACTGGACTTCTTCGATGAGCGACAAGACGTCGCCCATGCCCAGGATGCGCTGCGCGACTCGATCGGGATAAAACGGCTCGAGCGCGTCGTAACGCTCGCCAACGCCCACAAACTTCACGGGTTGACCGGTTACTTGTTTGATCGACAGCGCGGCGCCTCCGCGTGCGTCGCCGTCCATCTTCGTCAGAATCACACCTGTGATGCCGACGCGGCGATGAAACTCTTCCGCCGATCGAACTGCGTCTTGTCCAGTCATCGCATCTGCGACGAAGAGTATTTCGACGGGACGCGTTTCGTTCTTGATATGGACCAGTTCTTCCATCAGCTCATCGTCGATGTGCAGCCGTCCGGCTGTGTCGATGAGCAGTGTGTCGAACCCGGTCTGTTGCGCGTGTTTTTGCGCTTCGCGGACGAGAGTCAACGGATCGTTGCTTTCCGGATATTCAAAGATCTGTTGGCCGGTCGCTTTCGCGATGACCTTCAACTGTTCGCGCGCGGCCGGGCGGTAAACGTCAACCGAAAGCAACAGCGGCTTGCGCTCCTGGTTATTTGCAAGCCAGCGCGCGATTTTCCCGGTAGAAGTTGTTTTGCCCGAGCCTTGCAGGCCAACTACCATGACCGTGTTTGGTAGTTGCTTCGTAAAAACGAGTCGCGACGATTGGCCGCCGAGTAGTTCAACCAACTCGTCGAAAACGATCTTGACGACTTGTTCTGAAGGCTTGAGTTCCTGCCAGACCTGCTGGCCTTCGGCCTTCTGTTGGACCGAGGCTATAAAATCTTTTGCGACTTTATAGTTAACGTCGGCTTCCAGCAGCGCGAGCCGGATCTCTCTCAACGCGGCGTCGACGTGCTCCTTTGTCAACACGCCTTCGCCTCGGAGATTCTTTAAGGTGCGCTTTAATTTATCCGAGAGCGACTCAAACATAACTCTAGGCGAAGTTCCGTGCTGAAAACGGAAACGGAGATGATAGCGATGGGGTTTTGGGGTGTCAAGGCGAGTGACCGTCGTCACGACGCGTGTAACCTTTGTGTTTTGAGAAGTTAATGACGCCCGCGGGTTTGTTCGGAATCGTACACCTCCTCCAAAAAACTCGCAGGAAGACCTGTACGCCTGACGTTGCATGTGTTAAATTCAGCACCGATAACACGTTTGCGGCTACCGTGCGTCAGAAAGCAGCTTTGAAACGGTTCCCTCCCATCGAACAAAACGCGTTGAAAAGTCGGCTTGATTGATCATTTAAAGGTACTAAATGGATAAACGTGTGGGTCACGGGCCCCCAGGCCGCGACCAGCAAAAGCCCCTTAATGAGCGAGGTGTGGTCGATCTTGCCGATGCGAGAGTGCGAATTCGCTCGCGCCCTAAGCCGTCCAACGAGTCGCTGCTTCGAGAGCTTGATGAAATTCGGTCGCTCCTGGACCAGGGCCTTTCTACTGAAGCCAAGCAACGCCTCGCAACGCTGATCTCCAACGCACGAAACTTTCCTTCGGTGCTGGCGCTGGCGCGGTGTGCCCTTTCGACTGCGCTCGAACAGCAGGGCCACTATCGTGATTCGCTCGCGGCAGTGTCGATGTACGAGTCGCCTGAATCGCGCGCAAAACTCGACCAGCAGACCATCAGCTATCTCCGGGTACAGATCGGGCTCGGTTACAACTACAACGGCGATCATCCAAAAGCGATCGCGATGTTGCAGGCGACCTTGCGCGAATACGCGGAGACTGGCGCCGCTAATCTTGGTCCAATCTATGCCGCGTTGTCGCGGACGTATCGCAGCATCAGCGAGTACCCCATCGCGCGCGACTTCGCGCAACGGGCTTTAGAAAGCTTTCGCCAGAGCGGTGAATGGCGCGGACTGGCGGACTCTTACTTCGGAGTCGGCGTTGCCGATATTCACGAGGGTAATTACGAGTCCGGTCTCGAGAATCTCGAACAGGCGTTGAAGTTGATCGGCGATCGTCCCGCCGCGCATCTGCTCGGCCGCACTTACGCTAACATGGCCGGCGCTTGCTGGTTCCTGAAACGTCCGCAGGAAGGCATCGATCACCTGAAGAAGGCGATCACTTATTACGAGCGCACCGACCACAAAACAAACGCCGCCGACGGTTACAACAATCTCGGCATCAATCTCATCCTGATCGGACGGTGGGATCGCGCGCAGGAAGCTCTGGAGCGTGCGCTTTCGTTGGCGAAGGAAGTCGACGAACGTGGCGCGAAAGTGCCGATGATCCTCGATTCGTTGGGTGAGTTGCACATGCTGCGCGGTGATCTCGATACAGCGAAAGAATATCTGACACAAGCCGTCGCGCTCGCTACTGAAAACGGAAACAAGTGGTACGCCGGTCAGGCATTGAGAACACTCGGCCGCTGTTGTGTCGCTCGAGAGGATCCGGCGACCGCGTTGGACAAAGCAAAGGAAGCATTGGCGCTTGCTGAACAGATCGGCGACCGTCAGGCGATCTGCGAGTCACGGCTGATCGCTGCCGAGGCACATCTGCAGAGTGGCGAGTTCGATCAATGCGCTGCGGAGCTACAGCGAGTTAATGAGGCGACCACCGACTCCGCGACCGATCTCGGTTTCACTGGCGAGTCGCATCGACTCGGCGGAATGCTGGACATGGCCCAGGGCGATGCCGGCGCGGCTGCACAACACTTCGGCAGCAGCGTTTCGATTTTCGATCTACTCGGCGATCGTTATCGTGCAGCACGCGCGCATCTCGAGTTGGGCCGCGCGTACAACAAGATTCTGCCCGAGCGTGCCGGCGAACATCTTAGTCGCGCCTTGAATACGTTCCGTGAGTTGGGCGCGAAGATTGATCTTGCGCGTGCGGAAGAAGAGTTGAAAGTTCTCGCGCGCGCTACTCCGGAGCGCTCGCAGGAACAATCGGCGCTGACGCAACTGTTAACGTTGCGCCTCGCTGAGGCGGTCGCTTCGCGCGAACTTTTGTTACGCGAGCTTGCGGCCGTCATGCGTCAGGAAACCGGAGCGCAGCGTGTGATCATCACCGAGCGCGGTGAACATCAGGAGCCGCGGGTGGTGGTCACGATGGGTTGCACCCCCGCTGAAAGTATTACGATCGCCGCCGAGCTGAACGATTTGCGGGACGAAGCAGATCGGCAAAAATATTCGCGAAAACACGACGTCGAATTGATTCCGTTGAAATCATCGAACGCTCCGCCGGCGCTGATGTACCTCGCACCGCGCAACCGTTCGACTTTGCCGAAAGGTATCGCGCTCGAGCCGCTGTTGCGTGTCGTTGAGTTGGGCATGGACGTTTGTGCTTTGCGGGCGGGTGCGAGTAAAGGCGCCGGGCATGAGAACGCCGACGAGTTGGCGGGCACGAGTTTGATGCCCGGGTTTATCCATTCGAGTCCGGCGATGACGCAGTTGGTGGAAGAAGTGCACAAGATTCGTTCGTCCGACGTCACCGTTCTTGTAACGGGCGAATCCGGGACGGGTAAGGAGTTGGTCGCGCGCGCCATTCACGCCATCTCGTCGCGGCGGGCGAAAGTATTTGTGCCTTTTAACTGCACCGCCGTACCGAAAGAGTTGTCAGAAGGTTATCTGTTTGGTTACCGGCGAGGTGCGTTTACGGGCGCAGTTTCAGATTCGCAAGGCGTGATTCGCACGGCCGCGGGCGGGACTTTGTTCCTCGACGAAGTCGGCGATCTTCCGCTCGACGTGCAGCCGAAGCTATTGCGATTCCTTCAGGAAGGCGAGATTCAGCCGCTTGGTGAGCAGCGGCCGAGCAAAGTGGACGTACGCATCATCGCGGCGACCAATACGGACCTCGAAGACATGGTGGCCCAGGGTCGTTTTCGTGAAGACCTTTATTATCGTCTCAACGTGATTCGACTTCGCGTGCCCCCGCTGCGTGAGCGACGTTCTGAGATCCCGACGATCGTCAACTATTACGTCAATCATTATTCGGCGAAGTTTGGTCGCAAGGATATTCAGATCACGCCGCAAGCGGTGGACTTGTTGATGGTTAGTGACTGGCCTGGGAACGTGCGGCAACTGTGTAACGAGATACAGCGGACTGTCGCGCGGGCAGAAGATGGAGCGATAATTACGCCTGAACAGCTATCACCAGAATTGAAACGGACCTCATCGCCGACTGCGCCTTCAGCAGCGTCGATCGCGGCAATGTCGTCGTCGTCGGATTTGCAGAGTACGGGTACGCTCGCGGAGGCGTTGGCGGAGGTAGAGCGCCGGATGATTGCCGACGCTTTGCGGCGTCACAGTGGGAATATCTCGCGCGCAGCTCGTGAACTCGGCCTCACGCGCCGTGGTCTATACCTGAAGCTCGAGCGACATGAACTCAGCGTCAGCGCCTGACGACCGCCATTACACAACAACTGGTGTTTTTCGCTGCGCGATTTCCTGCGCGATGTTGCAAATTTTGTTGATGTCGAACGGCTTCGCGATTACCCAATCGGCGTTGACGGCGTTTCTGGTTTGCACGCTGATCGCATCAGCCCAACCACTGACGATCGCGAGCGGAATCGTCTTCGAACGCTCGCGGATTTCCGTCACCAGCTCCCAGCCACTCATTTCAGGCATGCCGATGTCAGTGAATACCGCGTCAAACCGCCCTTCGTACTGATCGAACAGAGCCAGTGCGACTTCACCGCTCGGCGCCGAGATAACTTCACAACCTTCAGCTTCGAGCGCTTCGATTAGAACTTCGCGTACGTGAGTTTCATCGTCGACGACGAGCACGCGAGTCTTGTCTTCGCTGGTTGTCGTTCCGGGAGTGACGACGCTTGGTTCGTCGCTAGTCACGGCCGGGGTGACGTTCGGTAGCGAGATCCGGAAAGTGGTGCCGCGGCCGGGTTCGCTATCGACCTCGATCGACCCTTCGTGCCGGCGGATGATACCGAAGCTGACTGCGAGGCCCATGCCCGTGCCGGCTTTGCCCTTCGTCGTGAAGAACGGATCGAACAGTCGCTGTTTCGTTTCGGCGGTCATGCCCGTGCCGGTGTCGGTGATGCACAGCACTACGCGTTCGCGAGTTTCCTGCGTGGAGACACGCACTTCTCCGCCGGACGGCATTGCGTCGACAGCGTTGTAGATCATGTTGACGAGCACTTCGCGTAGTTCGACTGGGTCGCCCTTGACGAACGCGTGGCAGTCGGCGTGTAGCGCGAAGCGGATTGGAGCGAATTCTGAGCGCGATTCCCAGCGTGGGCGGGTCATCTCGCAGGCGTCTTTCAGCAGGTCGGCGACGGAGATCGTTTCGAATTCGCGGCTTGGTCGTTGGCGCGCGAAGTCCTGGATGCGGCGAATGATGTGGGCGCCGTCTTCGGCGCTTTTGATGATGAGTTCGAGGCCGGATTCGACTTTTGTCGGGTCGGTGCTGTTGCGGAGGATCAGTTGGGCGCGTCCGAGAATGCCGGTTAGGGTGTTGTTAACGTTGTGCGCGACGCCGAAGGAAAGTTCACCAAGGGCCGCCATTTTTTGGGCGTGAATCTCTTGTTCTCGCTGGGCGACGTGGCGGGTGTGTGCTTCAGCGATCCTTTCGAGACATTTCTTCAGCCGCTCTCTGGTGGCGTGTTGCTGCGAGTTGGCGAGCAACTGGTTCGCCTGAGCGCTAATTTCCCGTCTTTCATCATCCGGCAACTGGTCACACATCTCCTCGATGAGTATGAGCAGCGCCCGCCCCGCGCTCTCGCGGTCGCCACACCTTTCGGCGACCCGCCGCGCGCGTTCAATGATCGGCTTTGCCTCCTGCTTATGCTCGAGGCGACATAAAACCACCCCCTGCGTCGTCAACGCCTCCGCAAGTAGCGCGTCTTCACTGCTACCCTCAAGAGTGTTTAGCGCTGACTTAATTGCGGCATCCGCCTGTTCGTACTGGGAATTTGCAAGGTGGAGCTGCGCAATCGTCTCTTTTACTTGGGCGCCGCGAACTTGGTCACCAAATTCCTCAAAGAGCCTAATCGCACGCTGTAAATGAGCTTGGGCCTCATTAAATCTTCGCAGCGTCAAAAGCAAGTATCCAAGGTTATTTTCGACTATCGCTATGTATCGACGATTCCCAAGTTCCTCAAACTCAAGCAGAGCCTGCTCATAATTCGTGAGAGAACCCTGGAAATATTCGTCCTGGCCTTCAGCCAGTCCTAAATCTTTCAACGTAGTTGCGAGCTCAAGATGAAATCGCCCCTTGATCCAAGGTCGCTCGCATTTAACAAGTGAAGAAGCCTCATCGAGCAATTGAAGAGCATCGTGCAATCGCCCCGCATGGTGTTCGACTAGGGCTAAGCGAATCAGAGCGACACTTCGCGATTCGGTCTGTTGCTTCGTCAATGTATCTAGTGAGGATTGCAAGATAGCGCGCGCAAGGTCAAACAAACCTTGCCAAAAATAGCAACAAGCCAACTCGATTCGGGCTTCCGACGCGCGTGCAGACTCCTGCATCTGTTCAAATAGAGCGATGGATCCGTTTAATAGTCCTTCTGCCGGTCTTTGGCCTCCGGGTAGCTGCTTGGTACTAGCTATCAGGCCACTTAAAGTTCCGGCCATCAAAAGTAGTTCCGCTGACGCTCGGTTCGTTAAACGAGAATGGCGCGGCCATGTCCCAAGCTTCCACCATGGGGCCAATGCGCTAACTCCGCCGTCATAGTCTCCGACTTCAAGCCTTTGGCGAGCAGTAGCGCAAGATGCTTCCACTCGGTCGCTCTCAGTGACGGGCGATCGGAAGTTGTTGATTGTGAAATTAGTCCGCATCGGTAACTGTCGTGTCGTTGGCTCGTTTTGTTCAGAGGGATGGTGGCCGGGCAGTTGGATACTAAGTATGCGATGCTACGTGAATATACATTGCATGGCAAAAGGAAAACAGACAGTAATTCGGTTGCTGAATGGCTTTTTGCGAGGTTCCCACGATGTGAACCGAGGCTAATGTATACGTGTTAACCAAAGTCATTACTTTCTGTCCGACCAGTCTGGCTAGACAATCCCTACCTGTAAACCATGCAGAAAAAAGGCTTCCAGTGTTACAAGTCTCAAGATCCTTGGTGGCACGCTTCTTGATAAAGCGTCTGACGTACTGCATTGATAATATAGGGTGGTCGACGACAATGACGGACCAACGCAATTCTCGCCGACCAGCCACCCAGTAAACAGCCCGTTCACCAGGAGACCCAAATGAAAACACTTAAACCCACTCTTCTTGCTATCACGCTGATAGTCATGGTCTCTTCCACCGCACTTGCTGGCAACATCGGCGGCTTGCGGACGACCGGGAACATCGGTGGAACGCGAAGCGCTGGCAATATCGGTGGAACGCGAAGCGCTGGCAATATCGGTGGAACGCGAAGCGCTGGCAATATCGGGGGAACGCGGACTGCGGGTTCTGCCCCTGTCGGAACCGCATCGAGCATAGCTCCGGGGTTTTCGCGATTTGATCTAGAAAACATCCTTTCTGGAACACTGACTGGTTTTATTCGCATGTTGCTCGAGAGCGGCGCGCTGCTCTAGGTTGACCGATGACCGGTCAAATTGCGTGCGGCGTTGTCAAATATCGGTCAAGCTGCGCAGAAATCGTAGCTGTTAGGCCACGCAGCCGCTTAACCAGCAAAGCCCGTACCGAAAGCCGCCCCATACGAGGAGACTTGAAATGACATCCGAAATCTATCCCGCTGTTAGGTTTTGCGAATCGCTCGTTTCTCGGGCAAAGGAACCGCTGTCAGGCTTCATCTTTCCAACCGAACTCATCTAGCTCGCTTGGAAACCCGTGCCGGATGAAGCCTGTGGCGGACTAACCGCCCGTTAAGGAATCCTTCGCTGAAACGCTCCGAACCAACCAAAGGCGAGGGTAATACCGATACAGACAGCTCGGTCGTACCAAGCGGGCAAACGAAGCTGGGTAAAATTCTTCCTCTAGCAAAACACCGTCCTACGCAGCCCCGAAACGCTTCCACTCTGAATTCTAAAGCTGCTTCAGAGTTCCTCACGCGTTTCTAAAGTGGCTCACAGCGGATCCTCGATTACGGCGCCAAGGCGTTTTTTTCAGGTCTTAGGAGACCCTCGGATTGGTTTTCCGTGAAAAGCGCGTCGGATATCGAATCCCGGGCCATCAAGCCGACGGAAGCGAGCCGACTAATGCACCCTACATCATGAAGGACAAGTCACAACTGGATCTGGAGGCACTGTCAACCCTATCCGGTCGAACCAATGCCCAACGCCGAAAGTGAGTTGATGGGCTGTTTGATTTGTTCAGCCGCAGTAGGTTTCCTAAAATCACGGCGACCCAGCGTTGTTATCGGTGATCGCTTTTATCTGGGCAATCGCGCCCTCGACCCGGCCAATAAGCGCACTGGGCTCCGTTACAGAATGTAGTTTCGTTAATCTACTCAATACTTGCCGCAATTCTTGAAGGTCCAAGTAATCCCTCAATTCTTCGACCAAGCTTACGAGCGCTCGTCGACCTCCTTCGCGATCGCCGCATCGCTCAGCCACTTTGTAAGCTGCCTCAAATCGATTCTTCGCCACGCCATGATGGCCCAATCTACCCGAAACTATGCCAGCGGTGGTCAACGTCTCGCAAAGAACGGCCTCGCTGTCTGTAGATTCAAGGGTCTGAATACTGTCTTCGATCGCACTTTCCGCCAGTGAATACCGATTCGTTGCAAGATACAATCGGGTGAGGGTTTCATTTACCTGAGCGCCGCGAAACTTGTCTAACAATACGTCGAAGAATTTGCGCGAGCGTAAGAGGTGCTTTTCAGCCTCATCCCATGCCTTAAGATTCAACAAGAGCAACCCAAAATTGTTTTCGACTGTGGCGGTTGTCCGGTGGTCACCAATTGCTTCAGATTCGTATAGGCTAGCTCGGTAATGAAACAGCGCCTCCTCATTATGAGACTGTTGACTTTCACACAACGCCAAGTCCCTCAGAGCGCCAGCTACCTCCAAGTGGTACCTAACGCTTACTAATGGTGCGACGGGTGCCATCGCAACCGCCGTTTCCCTTAACTTATGCATAGCGTCTTTCACTCGGCCAGCATCACGTTCAAGCATGCCTGAGTAAATTAGGCATCGGCATCTAATTTCCAACTGATCATCTGGTAACTCATTTAA